>WSSedL1CaDRAFT_10000357_pt1 | contig 32134 bp, 17 predicted proteins | sample WetSurSL1Cattail_FD_9464 | JGI IMG/M metagenome (IMG submission 9464)
GGCCAATGCTTCCCAGACTTTCTGCGGAAGTGCCACCGTAGCCACTCTTTCTGCTACAGCAGGTTCAGGCGGTGACGTGGTAAATTGGTTTTCCTCTTCTTCAGGTGGAACGGCTCTTGCAAGCACAACGGCTCTTACCACAAGTACAACTTATTATGCCGAATCTCAAAATTCTACAACGGGTTGTATTAGTTCTTCTAGGACTGCGGTGGACGTAACAATAAACACCTTGCCTTCGGTACCATCAGCCAATGCTTCGCAGACTTTCTGCGGAAGTGCCACTGTAGCCACCCTTTCTGCTACAGCAGGTTCAGGCGGTGACGTGGTAAATTGGTTCTCCTCTTCTTCAGGTGGAACTGCTCTTGCAAGCACAACGGCTCTTACCACAAGTACAACTTATTATGCTGAATCTAAAAATTCCACTACAGGTTGTGTCAGTTCTTCTAGGACTGCCGTGGCTGTAACAATAAATTCTCTGCCTTCGGCACCAACGGCCAATGCTTCGCAGGCTTTCTGCGGAAGTGCTGCTGTAGCCTCCCTTTCTGCTACACCAGGTTCAGGCGGTGACGTGGTAAATTGGTTCTCCTCTTCTTCAGGTGGAACGGTTCTTGCAAACACAACAGCCCTTACCACAGGTACAACTTATTATGCCGAATCTCAAAATTCCACAACGGGTTGTGTTAGTGCTTCTAGAACTGCGGTGGACGTAACAATTAATACCTTGCCTTCGGCACCCACCGGTTCTTCTGCTCAAAACTTCTGTAATGCCAACAATCCAACAGTTTCAGATATTGTAATTTCAGGGACAAATCCTGTCTGGTACGATGCAATTACAGCCGGCAATATTGTTGCAAATAATACCTCATTGGTAACCGGAACTGCATATTATACCAGTCAAACAACAAACGGATGTGAATCGAGTGACAGATTAGCTGTAACTGTAACCATTCTTTCCTGTGCCGGACCCAATATTACAAATCAAACATTATACCTGGACGAAAACTCGGCAAATGGCACTACTGTGTACGATATAAATGACAAAAATACAGGTAATGATGTTGATACAGACAACAAAACAATCACATATTCAATTGTAAGTGGTAATGATTCCGGTGCATTTGCATTAGATCCTGCAACAGGCATAATCACTGTATCGGATTATACAAAACTTGACTTTGAATCTATTCAGAGCTTTATTCTGATTATCAAAGCCGAAGATGGTATTACAACAGATTTTGCAACGATTACCATATATTTAAATAATCTTAATGACAATATTCCTGTTGCTGTAGCCGATAATTATAGTGTAAACGAGGGAGGTTCGTTAACTGTAGGAAGCCCCGGCGTTCTTTCAAACGATTATGACTATGACAATAACAGTCTTACCAGCATCCTGGTGTCCGGTCCTGCCAATGGCACTTTGACTTTAAATTCTGACGGATCATTTATCTATACGCATAACGGAAGCGAAACAACCTCTGATACTTTTAGTTATAAGGTTAACGACGGTACTTATGATGGCAATACGGTAACAGTAATTCTTAGCATTAATCCGGTTAATGATGCCCCAGTTTTAACTAATATTAGCAAAACTGGACTGGTGGACAATCCAATTATTTTTGCTTCAACTGATTTTACTAGTGCTTTTACTGATATCGAAAACAATTCCTTAACTAAGATTAAAGTAGTTTCTCTACCAGCCAATGGAGTGTTAATGCTTTCGGGTGTAACCGTAGCTATCAATGACGAAATTACGGTGAACCAATTGAATGATTTAATCTTTGTCCCTTCAAGTGGCTGGACTGGTTCTACTTCCTTTGCTTGGAACGGATTTGACGGTACTGATTATTCTGTAACAGAAGCTAATGTAAATATTATTATTTCGGCAACTGTAAATAATCCTCCGGTATTAACAGAAATCACAAAATCTATTAATGAAGACAATACCTTCACCTTCAGTGCAAGCGACTTTACAAATGCATTTTCAGATGCAGATGGAAATAATCTTACTAAAATTAAGATTACAAGTCTGCCCGCAAACGGAACATTATTACTTTCAGGTGTTCCAGTAAATCTTAATGATGAAATTTCCATTGCAGATATCAGTTTACTAACATTTGTACCCAATGCCGATTGGAATGGTACTACCAGCTTTGGCTGGAATGGATTTGACGGAACGGATTATGCACTAACAGAATCACTTGTAAATTTAAATGTTTCGCCGGTTAACGATAAGCCTATTGTTAAAATTCCGGTATTGACAAAAACAATGGAAGAAAACGGAGGATCAGTGACCTTTGACATATCATCAAATAGTACTGATGTGGACAGAGATTCCTTGACCGTTTCTATTTCGGAACAACCTGCACATGGTTCTGTTATAATGAATAACGACGGTACAATAACCTATACCCCGGATTTAAATTATTCCGGCACCGACACTATTGTTTACAATGTATGCGATAACGGAACGCCTCAGCTCTGTGCTACAGGAACTATTGTTGTTACTATAGAGCCTGCATCGGTAATCAATCATACTCCGGTAATTAATCAGTTGGTAATTAATGATACCATTACTTCTGGAAGTGGTTCTTTAAATATTAATATCCTGGGCAATGTCACGGATCCGGACAATGATACACTAACAGTTTCTATTGTTGACGGGCCTGCTCACGGTACAATTACCATAAACAAAGATGGCTCTGTTACCTATACTCCGAATTCTAATTTTTCCGGCACCGACACTATTGTTTACAATGTATGCGATAACGGAACGCCTCAGCTCTGTGCTACAGGAACTATTGTTATTACTGTAGAACCTGCATCGGTAACCAATCATACCCCGGTGATAATCGGATATAACAAAACTACTCCGTTCAACACTACTCTTGCATTCTTGAACACTGATTTTGAGGCAGTTTATACGGATGCAGATAATGATCCATTGGTAAAAATCCGGATTCTTGTGCTACCAATTAAAGGGTATTTAACTTTAAATCAAAATGCCTTAATTGCAGGTGACTCAATAACTACGGCTAATCTGAATGCCCTCAAATATGTTCCGGAAACTGGTTTTAGCGGAAATGTCTGGTTTACCTGGGAAGCTTCCGATGGTTTATTGTATTCAAATATCGATACAGTAAAAATTACAGTTGAACCATTGTCCGAAGTATTCATTCCCGAAGGTTTCTCTCCAAATGGCGACGGGATTAACGACTATTTCGTTATAAATGGAACTGATTTATATGATGTTACACTTAAAGTATTCAATCGCTGGGGTAACCTGGTATATGAAAAAGTTCATTATAAAAACGAATGGGATGGAGTTTCGAACAAAGGGTTAACTATAAATAAAGATTTACCTGATGGCACCTATTATTACATAGTAGATTTTCACAATGGAGAAAAATCAAAACTTGGTTATATAACCATTAACAGATAAAAACGAGTTACCCGTAAAGCCAACAATTTTCCGGGTAACTTTTAAATAATACGATGAAATTTCAGTATCTCATGGATTTTCTAAAATTTAATAAGTACTTATAAATATGAAAGCTATATACAAAGTATTATTATTGGCATTTATCATTTTGGGAACCAAAAATACATATAGTCAACAAGACCCTATGTATTCACAATATGTATTCAATGGGTTGGTAATCAACCCGGCGTATGCCGGAACACATGAAACTATGAGTGCATCAGCTTTGTACAGAAATCAATGGGTTGGACTACCCGGTGCTCCCAAAACCGGCATATTTACTATAGATGCTCCTCTTAAAAATCAAAAAGTTGGTGTTGGATTAAATGTTATCTATGATAAAATAGGTATTTATAGCCAAACCGGAATAACCGGCATTTATTCCTATAAATTAAAATTTGAGAACAGCACTTTATCTTTAGGCTTGCAAATAGGGATTGGCTTTAATACTTCTAACTTCTCTACAGTTAAATACTCTGAAAATACTGCTTCTTCAGATGAGGCCTTTTCATTAAATTACCATCAAACTTCACCGGATTTTGGTTTTGGAGCCTATTATTATACCAACCATTTTTATGCAGGATTTTCAATTCCTGAAATTTCGGCTAAAGGCCTCTTCAATACTATTACCAATAACTCAAATCTAAAAGTTATAGATCAGGTAAGCCACTACTTTCTAGGTTCCGGATATATTTTTGATATTAATAAGGATATGAAAATCATACCTTCTACATTAATAAAAATTGTAAAAGGTTCTCCTTTAGAAGCTGATTTAAATGGAACCCTATGGTTCTATGATATCCTGGCTCTTGGTATTTCATACAGAAGTCTTGCTTCAGCAAATTTCTATGCTGAAATTAAAATTAGCAAGCAATTGCTGTTAGGTTACGCATTCGAGTATTCAACCAATGCATTAAGCAGTTTCAACCAGGGTTCGCATGAGATAATGCTTCAGTATTTGTTTGATTTTGCTAAATCAAAAATTGTTACTCCAAGATATTTCTAAAATATTCAATTTGATATTATAATATTTTTTAAGATGCGACATTTAACTCTGATATTTGCTTCTTTCCTGACTTTTACGCTTTCTGCCCAGGATTTTATTATGAAGAGGGATTTAGCCAATCGGTATTACGACCGGTTTGATTATTATAAGGCCATCCCTATGTATGAGCAATTATTAAATGCTTACCCGCGTAATTACGAGGTAACTGAGAAATTGGCAGACTCTTATCGTCGTATTAATGATCGTTTGAATGCAGAACGATGTTATGCTCTTCTGGTAGATACATCTGCCGTTAAACCGGAGTATTTGCTTTATTATGCCGAGGCTCTTGCCGCTAATGGTAAATATGATCTTTCGGGAAAGTGGTATCAAAAATATGCGGAAGCTAAACCTGATGACAACAGAGGACATACATTCTCAAAAGCATACCAGAATGTCCGTAGTTTTTATATAGATTCGGCTTCCTTCTCCATTCGAAAGGAACCTTTCAATTCTGAAAAAAGTGACTTTGCCCCTACCTATTACAAAAATGGGTTAATTTTTGCAAGCGCCCGCAAGCAAATTGGTATTATTCGGGTTTTATATAATTGGACGTATTCATCTTACCTTGATTTGTATTTTGCAGAACCAGAATCATCCGACGCGCATCTCATTGAAAAAGGTATCAACACTATTTACCACGAAGGTCCTGTAACTTTCTATCCGGGTGAAAATTCTATTATTTTTACACGTAGTAATTTTTACCATCTTCATTTTCGTAAAGACAACGCCGGAGTGAACAAGTTAAAACTCTTTCAGGCAAATTTTGACACAGCCTGCAAATGTTGGAAAAATACAATTCCTTTGCCATTCAACAACGATCAATATTCGGTAGGTCATCCAGCTTTGAGCCCGGACGGTAAAACTTTATATTTTGCTTCAGATATGCCTAATGGTTTTGGAGGTACCGATATATATGTATCGCACCTTTCGACAGATTCTACCGGCAAAAAAGTATGGGGAAAAGCTGAAAATTTAGGAGAAGAAATCAATACGCCAGGAAATGAAATGTTTCCTTATATTGATCCTGACGGCAACCTTTGGTTTACTTCAAACGGTTTGCCCGGATTAGGCGGGCTTGATATTTTTGAAGCAAAAAAAGCAGGTACCGAATTTGCTAAACCTGTTAACCCAGGCTACCCAATAAATACACGCTTTGATGATTTCTCATATATCACCCGAAATAACGGAAAAGATGGATTTATGAGTTCCGACCGATACAACCAAATCGGTAACGATGATATTTTTAGGGTCAGACGTATTTCTCAAAATATTGTTCTTAAAGTTGTGGATGCCAAAACCCAAAAATCAATTGCCAAAGCCCGTATTTATATTAAAACCCAACGGGACTCAAACAACTACGTTAACACCGATGCCAAAGGACTTTCTCCGCTTGTAATGTCCCCATCCTTAAATTATCAATTTATTGCTTCAAGTGAAAAATATTTAGACTCTTTGGTTTACTATACTTTTGATAATCTTTCTCAGATGGATACCTTAACCATTGGCCTGATTAAAAAAGTCCCAAAATTTGAGTTCAAAGGACGAGTTTACAGCGAAGATAATAAAGAACCTTACACAGGAGTAAATGCAGTGCTGGAAACAAAATCAGACACTGCAAAACAAAGAATTAATATAAATGATAAAGGAGAATTTTCTTTTAGATTAGATACTAACAAGGATTATACTGTTTCCATTGATATGGCAGGACGCAGGTGCTCCACCAATCCTATAAATTTTTCTACCACTAATATGGAAACAGACTATGTCTTTATTGGTAATTTCCCGGTATTCTGTGTTGGAGATGTTATAAAGCTTGAAAATATATACTACGATTTGGGGAAATATAATATTCGACCTCAGGCAGCATTGGAGCTCAATAAGTTATATGATATTATGATGAAATATCCTAAAATGAAAATAGAACTACGTTCGCATACCGATTCCCGTGGCAGTGATGCTGCAAATATGACACTCTCTGAAAACCGTGCAAAAGCAGCCACAGATTACTTAGTGAAAAAAGGGATCTCCCGCGACCGTATTATCGGCAAAGGTTACGGCGAAACAGAGCCTTTAAACCGTTGTACAAACGGGGTAAAATGCACAGAAGAAGAATATCAGGTGAACCGGCGAACCGAATTTAAAATATTATCTGTAGAATGAATCATTAAAAAAATAATATATTTGTTAACTAATAATGATAAACGTTTATCTACAGTTTCTTATGAAAGATTTGATTATTCTGGTGGTAATTGCAATTATTTTGCTTTTAATTACAGCTTTTGTGTTGAAAAAAAGATTTGGAAATTCAATAATAACTTCATTAGGATTAGGAATTTGCTTAATTATTAACACAGATTGCATTTTATTTTATTTTGTTGGCAAACAGGGAGCTGCTAATCTTTTCTGGGCAATTCCGGTGAATGTTATTTTGGTGGTCATCATTTTCGAATTGGTTAAAAAGAAAATTAAAGAACCATTGGAGCAATCTGTGAATAGCATAAAAGAGATTTCAACAGGTCAATTAAATATAAAAGTAAATGAACAATCCCTCCATAAAAAGGATGAGTTGGGAATCCTTTCCAATAGTATAAAAAATTTATTGGCAAACTTACATGAAGTTGTTATAAATGTTCAAACAAACTCAGAAAGTATTGAATTGGCAAGCACCCAATTGAGTGCCACATCACAACAAATTTCACAAGGGGCAAATGAACAGGCTTCTTCAATTGAGGAAGTTTCATCTTCGATTGAGGAAATGACTGCTAATATTCAGCAAAGTACCGATAATGCTAATCAAACCAGCTCTATTACATCCAAATTGATGGGCGAAGTTTATTCAGTTAATGAGGCTACTACAGTTAGTTTAAATTCAATTCATGAAATTGCTGCAAAAATCACAATTATAACAGATATTGCATTTCAAACAAATATACTTGCATTAAATGCAGCCGTAGAAGCAGCCCGGGCAGGGGAACATGGAAGAGGCTTTGCAGTGGTAGCCGCTGAAGTTCGAAAATTAGCAGAAAGAAGTAAAACTGCAGCAGATGAAATAATAACATTATCTAAAACAAGTGTTGTTTCAACTGAAAATACTAAAAAAATGATGGATAATTTAGTTCCTGAAATAGAAAAAACCATTAATCTGATAAATGAAATTGTAGCCGCAAGCAATGAGCAAAATTCAGGGACTAATCAAATTAATAGTGCTATTCAGCAATTAAATCACATAACACAGGAAAATTCAACAGTTTCAGAAGAAATGGCATCAAGTGCTGAAATGCTGGCGAATAAGGCAAAAATACTAACCGACAGTATCTCCTTTTTTAAGATTAAAAAATAAACCGATTCGGACAAAATCTTAAAAGTATTACTACAACCAAATAATAAACACCAAATTAAAAGCCGGGTATCTTTATACGATATCCGGCTTTTAAATTTTTTAGGCTATTGCAATCTGCCGTGCGGGTTTTGGTTTGGCTTCATCCTTTTTAGGAATAACCACTTTCAATATACCATTTTCATATTTAGCTTCAATTTTTTCACTGTCTGCAATGTTGGGCAAAGTAAACGAGCGGGTGAAAGACTGATAACTAAATTCCCTGCGGGTATATTGTTTTTCGTCTTTAGTTTCCTTTTCTTCCTTCTTTTCAGAAGAAATAGTCAACACATCGTGGTTCAATTCAATGTTAAAATCGTTTTTGCCAAGTCCGGGAGCTGCAACTTCAACTTCAAAATCGGCACTGCTCTCTTTAATATTTACAGAAGGCAATGTGGTATTTGTTGCCGAAAAATTGCGATTTGCCCAATCAAACCAATCGTTCCCAAAAAAACGATCAAAAACGGACGGGTAGTTTCCTGAAAATTTTACGAGTGACATAGCTTAATCCTCCATTATTTTAGTTTGACATTTGTTTTGTTTTGATATCTAAATTTCAAACCTCATGCCATTAGATGATACAGGCCTCAATTATTTTTCATAATTAATTGTTTTTAAATATATTAAATCATATTTCTAAATAGCCAGAATGTCATATTGTCATTGAAAAAATTTCAGTATACGCCATAATGACTGTATTTATTGCTTCGATAAAACGCAGCGATTCATTCTTCTTTGATTAATATTTACCAGAAAAGATTAGTGTTGGATTTTACTTTTTTTGCATTTTTACATAAAAATTTACCCAATGAGAAAACTGTTCATCTTCTTATTCTTTATCCTTTTTATAAAGCTAACTATTACAGCATCTGTTACTTTCGATGGAAATCAAAGGCAAACCTACAATTTCAATGCTGATTGGAAGTTGAAAGTAGGCGATTTTAAAGGGGCTGAAAATCCTTCATTTGACGACCACGACTGGAAAATGGTTACCCTTCCGCGGGCTTTTAATGAAGACGAAGCATTCAGGGTTTCAATTGAACAGCTTACCGACACTGTGATGTGGTACCGGAAACATTTCAAACTTTTTGATTCTGATAAAGGGAAAAAAATCTTTATTGAGTTTGAAGGGGTACGTCAAGCTGCACAAGTATATATCAACGGTCATTATCTGGGTTTACACGAAAATGGCATCACTGCTTTTGGCTTCGATATCACCAACGACGTGGTTTTTGGTAAAGAAAATGTGATATCCGTACGTGTGGATAACAGTTGGAAATATCGCGAACAAGCAACCAAAAGTACCTTTCAGTGGAACGACAATAATTTTAATGTAAATTATGGAGGAATTCATAAAAACGTGTTTCTATATGCAACGCCTAAAGTATATCAGACTCTGCCGTTATGGTCGTTTTTAAAATCTACCGGTGTTTATATTTATGGTTCTGGATATGATATAAAAAATCATTCTGCCGTAATACACGCAGAATCTCAGATTTGCAATGCAACTTCAGAAGTTCAAAATGCAGCTTTTGAAGTAGTTGTTGAAGATATGGATGGTAAAGAGATTGCACGCTTCACAGGTAACACGACAAAGATTAAACCCAACGATACACTTACTCTCTATGCCTCGCAAAAAGTTAATGATTTACATTTCTGGAGCTGGGGTTATGGCTATTTGTATAATGTTTATACCATTGTAAAGCTCAACGATAAACCGGTTGATGTGGTAAAAACCCGAACTGGGTTCCGTAAAACTGAATTTAAGAACGGAATGGTTTATTTAAACGACAGGGTCATTCAAATGAAAGGTTATGCACAGCGCACCAGCAACGAATGGCCTGCAGTGGGGAATTGTGTTCCCGCCTGGATGACAGATTACAGTAATGGCCTGGCTGTTGAAGGAAATGCCAACCTTTTCAGATGGATGCACATTGCACCATGGCGCCAGGATGTACTCTCGTGCGACCGTGTAGGTTTGATGCAGATGTTGCCTGCCGGCGACTCCGAAAAAGATGTGGACGATCGCCGTTGGGGACAGCGTACCGAGGTAATGCACGATGTAATTATTTACTACCGCAATAACCCCAGTGTTGTTATATTAGAAAGCGGAAACAAAGGGATTAGCGAAGAACACATGGCACAGATGAAAGCCATCCGCGATAAATTTGATCCTCATGGTGGCCGGGCTATTGGAGCCCGCGAGATGCTCGACAATAAAATTGCAGAATATGGAGGAGAAATGCTTTATATAAACAAAAGTGCTCATATACCTATGATTGCTGCAGAATATTGCCGCGATGAAGCCATACGTAAATATTGGGATGAACAAACTCCACCTTATCACAAAGACGGTGCCGGCCCATTGCATAAAGGAGCTGACGCAAGCGAATATAACCGCAACCAGGATACGTATGCAGTTGAAATTGTGAAACGTTGGTTCGATTATTTCAGGGAGCGTCCCGGAACTGGCACGAGGGTAAGCTCCGGCGGGGTTAACATTGTATTTTCCGAAACAAATACACATCACAGAGGTGAAGAAAATTACAGACATAGCGGCGAGGTAGACGCCATGCGCATCCCAAAGGACGCCTTTTATGCTCATCAGGTGATGTGGGACGGATGGGTTGATCCTGAAAAAACACATACCTATATTGTAGGTCACTGGAATTACTCCGACACTGTTAAAAAGAATGTTTATGTAATTTCCCCGGCCGAAAAAATAGAATTGTTCCTTAACGGACAATCTTTGGGTTACGGAACACGCGATTATTATTTCCTTCATACCTTCAATCAGGTTGCCTGGAAAAAAGGAACTTTAAAAGCAGTTAGTTACGATAATAAAGGTAACGAATTGAGCAGTTACGAAATTAACACAACCGAAAAACCTGCAGCTATAAGATTAAGTATCATAAAAGGACCGCAAAGTATTAAGGCAGATGGGGCTGATATGGTTCTAGCCCAGGTAGAAATTGTAGACGCAAACGGACATCGGGTTCCGGATGTTCATATTCCAGTTACTTTTAAACTCGATGGCCCTGCTGAATGGCGTGGAGGAATAGCTCAGGGCCCTGATAACTATATACTTTCTAAAACATTACCAGCAGAGTGTGGTATAAACCGTGCCATAATTCGCACTACAACAACTTCTGGTAAAATAACCCTTACAGCCACTGCCGAAGGCTTAAAACCCGCCACCGTTTCATTTGAAACCGTTCCGGTAAATGTTACCGATGGCTTAAGTACAGACCTCCCCGATGCCGGTTTACCTTCAATTCTGAGCAGGGGTGAAACACCACAAAACCCATCATACACAGTTTCGCGCAAGGCCATAGAAGTAAAGTCGGTAAAAGCTGGCGCCAACGAAGATAAGGCCAACCTGAGTTTTGATGATAACGAAACCACCGAATGGGACAATGATGGCAAGCTGGCTACAGGTTGGATAACTTACAAGCTGGTGCGCCGTGCAGATATCTCTGAGGTATGTCTGAAAATGAGCGGGTGGAGATCTAAAAGCTATCCTGTCGAAATATTGGTAAATGGCCGGGAAGCATGGAAAGGAACCACACCTCAAAGCTTGGGTTATGTTACCCTTCAGTTTAATCCGGTACAGGGTGATGAAGTTACCATTCGTCTCACCGGGGCTAACATCGAAAAAGATGCCTATAACAATATGATCGAAGTATCCGGGAAAAAAGAAAAAGATGCTGCCGAAAGTTCAGAAAAAACAAATTCCAAAGCACAACTAAAAATTGTAGAAGCAGAATTTTATGAGCATATTGAATAATTTAATTTATAAATAAAATATCTATTTAGTATGGCAATGTTGTTTAGTTAAGGATTTAAAGTAACCATAGCGCTGGCGCTCGTTTGTAACGAGTGCATTTATCCAGGCACGCATTACAAATGCCCGCCAGCTTCTGGCTACCTAAACAACATTGATTTGTATGGTTTTAATTAGTTTAATGTTATTGAAACTTCTAAGTAAATAATACGTAGAACAATCCAAGTTAAAGAAATATTAATAGTCCTAAACAAGACCAGTATTTATATACAAAAATCTTTGAATTTATAATAGTGTTATTTTAGGAAATATCAAATTAACTTTACTAATACAAACAAACCAATATTAATTTAATAACAATCAACATGTTAAAAAAAATTTCATTTTTTGTAGTTGTATCTTTTGCTCTTTTTTCTTGTAGCAAAGATAAGAATGATGACACATCTACTGATTATCAATTTGCGAATGAAACAGTAGATCAGGGAAAAGCAAACTTGCAAAGCAATGGTATTGACTTAATAACTGAAATGGATTCTCTTCAAAGTTCAAATGGAGTACCGGCTTTACAGTCCTTATCGGAATTTTTGGATGAAAACAATCCATTTGAATCTGAAATTTCAAGTATTCCGGTTTTAAAAACAATTCTTGCTACTGCTTCTCTTGGAGATGATAAAAATAATATTAGTACTCTTAGCCAGGCTATGCAATCTGATGTTGAAAGTGACTCTACTATTAGTCAGGTATGGAAATCCTTAATGGGTATTTATACATGGGATAAAACAAATAAAGTATGGGTTAAAACATCATCTTCAACCACCTTTCAGTTTATATTCCCTTCAACAAAAACCGGAACATCAAACAATGCTACTTTGACATTGTCTTATACCGGAAAATCCGGACATTCATTAATTGAAGATTATAACGGAGATCTTCCTGCAACATTTTCCGCCAGTCTGAAAGTTAGCAGTACTGAATTATTTGCATTAAATTTCAATGCAAGTTACAATACAGACGGTACACCTTCTTCTGTTGATTATTCCTTGACATTAGGTTCTTTTAAGTATTCTATGAATTATACTTATACAACCAGCGATGTAACTTATAAAATTCAGTTAACTCATAATTCAAACACTGTTATTGAATTTTATACTTCTGTAAATGGAAACTTAAGTAAAACCAATGTTGAAAATGCCGATGATGCTGTAGCTGTTATTAATAATGCAAATGCTTATTTTCAAATTCTAAATGTTAAATTAATCGGTAGCATTGATTATAAAAGTATTTATAATGCTGAAGAACAAATTGATAATGATTATACAAATGAACTAAAAGCTGATACAGCCAGAGCTGAGGCATATAATAAATATTTCAGTTTAATTTTAGTTTATGCTAACAATAATCAGAAAATTGCTGGTACAGAATTTTATCCTGTTGTAGATAAGTACACTTATTATAGCGGAACAACTCTTTATACCGGATATGAATCAGAAGTTGAACTTCGTTTTATATTTAAGGATGGTTCAAAACAAGATTTTGAAACTTACTTTAATACAGGATTTGAAAGTATTATTTCAAAATTCAGTACTTTTGTTTCAAAATTAGAAGCAAAATATAACTAAATAAGGTTAAGAGGCTGTTTAAAAAGTCAATTTTTCGGCGGAATTGCAAATTCCGCCGAGCGCAACATCTTGGTTTATAAGCTTTGGCGCTGAGCTGAATTTGTAATTCAACTCAATTTTTGAACTTTTTACACAGCTTCTTCTATTTATTAACTATCAAATAGGTATTTGACCCATATCCTCCCCAAATTCCCTTCCCTTCTCCGTTAATATTTGATATAATACTGTGATTAGAAGATGCAAACGGATTGGTTCCGTTTATTACTTCATCCTGATAGGACTCCCAAAAATTAAATGTATTTTCATCAATTGTTGCTATTTTTACAAGAACTGTATCCCCAAGAATATAATTGAACTCTGTATCATCAATTTTAAGGTACGATTCAGGGCCATTGCTAAGAGTAAAAATATAATCTAAACCATTAAAAGCTTTATCGTCAAATACCGAAACCAGAGTAGGATAGAATTCTGTTTGCCGCGATAAAATTTTGGTAAAAATTCGGTAGTAACTATGAATATTGGAATTATCCTTTAGAAGAGCTTTAATCTTACCTAACGAATCTGAAGCTGCATTTAATTTAAACCAAACACTGTCTAAACTTACAGGATTAGGTATGGTAGTTGTTGCTGTTAATGTTTTTTCTCCATATTCAATTGTAAGAGTATAGGTTTTCCCGGGTTCTCCCACAATTTCATTTCCTTTATAATAATAGGGCGGAAAATTATTGTTACTATATTTTAAGGTTAAAATCTCACTTTTCTCACCATCGGAAACAGTAATTTTTGCCTGCCTTAATACTAAATATAAAAAATCTGTAGAATCTAACTGTACATAATAAGGAACATTCCGCGTTAATATAACTTCCGGAAAATTACCAGATTCAATTTCACCTTCAACAATAATTGTAGATTCAAAATCTGAGCTGTCAGTCTCATTATTACATGCATTAAATAAAATGACGGCAATACAACATATTAAATATCTAATTTTCATTTCATTTAGTTTTATCTATGGTATAATCGCTTTTAAAATTGAAATTCCCAACTAATTGAGGGAAGAATGGGAAAAATAGAAATTTTCTTTTCTTCCACCTTAAGTGAGTATTTAGTTAAGTCGCCCGTAGATTTTGGATATATAAAAAATGGATTATGTCGGTTATAAACATTATATACTGAAAAGTTAATTTTAGATTCGGTACGTTCTGTTTTTTTTAGCAATAAAGTTGCTGATATATCACATCGGTGATAGGCAGGCATCCTGGCCGAATTGTATGATCCATATTCATTGATTACATTATTGCCTAAGAAATATCTTCCAATTACAGGAGTATAAGTTGTCCCGCTCGAAAATACAAAAACTGCTGAAAATGTCCATTTTGTATTTAATTGGTAATTGGAGACAACCGATAAATCATGAGGTCTGTCATACTTAGCCAAAAACCACCTGCTATTTTCTATGGCTTCAAAGGATTTTTCTGTTCTGGACAAAGTATATCCAATCCATCCTGAAAATTTACCATAGCTTTTTTGTATCAAAAATTCTACACCATAAGCACGACCTTTACCAAAAATCAAATTCCTTTCAAAAGAACCTGTATTATAAAGACTTGAAATATTAAAAATCCCATTCTTAAATTCTATTTGATGAGAGAAAATCTTATAATACAATTCAACGGATATATTAATTTTAGGTTTTTTAGCAAAATAATAAATGCCGGAAGCCCACTGGTATCCATGTTGAGGCTTAATATTGCGTGATGAGCCAACCCAAAAATCAGCAGGAAAAGCAACTGAAGACGAATTTATCAGATGCAAATACTGATGATTGGAATCAAATGAAATTTTTAGGGATAAATTATCTTTTAGCAAATATCTGAAGGAGGATCTAATATCACCACCCCAATATGTTTTAATGCATTCCCCCTTTTTATATTGAATTGTATCTGTTACATTTCCTGATTCGTCATAAACGTATTCAGAAAAATTACCTAATTGTGAATAAGAATTACCACGAAACCCAATAGAAAAATCCGTCCTTTTATTTAAGCTAATTTTATCTGATATATAAATTGAAGACTCTGTAGAATAATACCGATTAAGTGTTCCCAGGTTTAAGGCAATATTATCTGTTGTTGCAGAACTGGTATTAGGTGCAACATTGTGATGAATGAATGCTAACCCTATGATAATATTTTGATTTTGTACATTATATAAAATTTTATTCTTAAAACCATAATCATATATTTCAGAATTTAAATTATACTTAAACTGATTTTGAGAAAAATCCATATTAAAACGATAGCCACTGTAAATCAAACAACTCTGAATATCTATATTTTGGTTACAAGATTTATTCCAAGTTAAGGAACCTACATTGTTACCCCAGTTAAGATCAGCATCAAAATCAAGTGTGCCTGAATTCAACTTAAAAATATCCTTTCCATTATAAAATGATAACGACAGTTTGTTATTTCGAGGTAAAACTGCTACCAATGAGGAATTTAAATCGTAAAAACTGTATCTCGATTTATACAATATGGAACGCGGTTTTAATATCTTTTTCTCCTTAAACAAATCCAGCCAGGAATTTAAATATGTTTTCCGAGCCGCCAAAGAAATGAATAGTTTATTAGTTATTATTGGAATATCAACCCCAACCTTTACAGAAAGAACACCTATATTTCCTTTAGTACAGATATTCGTAGGCATTTTTTCTGAAGTATTAAATTCCATAACAGATGACAAGCGATTTCCATATTCTGCTGAAATTCCCGATTTAAAAACCTTTACGCTACTAATAACATCCGAATTAAAAACTGAATAAAAGCCAAGTAAATGTGAAGCATTATATACGGTTGAGTTATCCAGTAATATTAAATTTTGATCAAATCCCCCTCCCCTAACATAAATAGCGGCATTACCTTCACCGGAATTTTGAATCCCCGGCATAAGTTGTAATAATTTAAAAAAATCTGATTCGCCCAATAATAAAGGCAATTTTTTAAGTTCAATTCTGCTTAATTTGATAGAGCCGGTATTAACATTTTCTATATTTTTAGTATCATTCCCGGTAACAGTTATTTCACTAATCTGGTGTGAAACAGGAATTAAAAAGATTTTTGAATTTTCTAATAAAATAGATTTGGATTTATAACCTAATCGCTGAAAAGCAAAATACTCAGATTTAATTGGAGTATTAATTTGAAATCGACCTAAAGAATCAGATATAAAAAGTTGTTTAGTCTTAATATTGGTAATTATAACGTTTGCTATAGGTTCAGAAGTAACTGAATCTATAATTATTCCGTTGAAAGGCAATAACGTCCTGTCATTTTGGGAAAATACAGGTAAATTAGAAATCCACAATAAAATAAAAGAAATACAATATCTGAGAAAATACATTCGAATAACAAAATTTTTTGTGTATAGTTACCAAATTTAATCAAATTCCATTATTTAAAATTTTAATTGTATAAGTCAATAAAAATTCTTGGCTATATAATCTGGTTATATTTTTGGAGGACTCTGAGTTGCTATTGAGTATTTACTTTCGAGCATCATTTTATGTATTTCAGTAATTGGAATCCCGTTTGGGATGCAGCACTTTAAACTGGCCGGCTTGGCTCTTTCTCCCTCTGGAAAGGATATTGTGTCCAAGAGATAATATTACTATTTTTCAACAGATTACATTCAAATTGATAACCTTAAAATTATCTGATTAATTTGTTTATGGTATATACAAACCTGTAAATTGGTACGCTAAAACATGTTTTATTGGGCCAATTGATTTTTCTTTGTATAAGAATATAATTTCAATAATACTATGAAGCATAAGATTTTCATAACCATATTAATGTTTTGTGCATTCTCATCATTTCTAAAAGCTGAGATTCGTTTTGACTCTAAAACTAAAACTCTTTTTGTTAATTCAACGAGTAGGTGTAAATGGTTTTTCAATGGGGCGGAACTTAACGGAGTAAATTTGTGTCAGTTAAAAGTTATGACTGATGGAATTTATTCAGTTGTGTATAATGACGAAAATGGCAACGAAAAAATTGAGCAGGTAGCTGTTTCAGCAAGTACTTCAAAAATCCATAAAATATACGTTATTGGCGATTCTACTGCTTCAATTTATTCAACTACTTATTATCCTAGAACCGGATGGGCTCAAATTTTTCAACAATTTTTTAATACCGACAGTGTTCTGGTAACTGATAAAGCTTTAAGCGGAAGAAGTTCCAAAAGTTTTTATACCGATGCTTCAGGTTGGCCGGTAGTAAAACCGCTTTTAGCTTCGGGCGATTTTCTAATCATTCAGTTTGCTCACAACGACGAGAAAACAACAGATACTTCGCTGTACACCGAACCTTATACAACCTATAAGGGATATCTTACAAAATATATTACTGAAGCCAAGTCAAAAGGAGCCATTCCCATTTTAGCAACACCCATTAACCGTAATTATTGGAACACCGATACGGTTTCAATCAAAAATTCCCATGGAAATTACCCCGCAGCAATGCGCGAATTGGCAGTATCGTTGGGAGTTCCTTTACTAGACCTTACCAGCAAAACAGAAAGCTTGTACGAACAATTCGGGAAATATCCTACCACCTGGAATATTTTCCTATACCTGAAAGCAGGTGTTTATTCCAACTACTCTTCGGGAAATACTGATGACACTCATTTACAAAGAAAAGGGGCTTTAAACATTGCTAAACTGGCCGCAGATGCAATATGGGAAAGCACTTCGGATACCATTCAAAATTTTTTGGTTTCTTCCCTGTTGTGCGATACCTCAATGAATTCCATAAAATATACCATATCCCCCAAACCCTGCTCTGGCTATATTTTAGGACCGGTAAACATCCCCGCCAGAGTAACAAGTTATTTAACAGCCCAGGCGGCCAGCGGATACCAATTTGTTAACTGGACCGAAGACGGAACTGTTGTTTCAACAAATAGTATATTGTATTTAACCGGAGGAACATCCAGAAATTTAACCGCAAATTTCTCTTTAACCTCCTCACAAATAAATACTAATGAAAACACTTCTGCAGAAATAAAAATATTCCCGGTTCCGGCTAAGGAAATATTAAATATTCAAACTACTGATATTCCTGATGAAATTACTATTTTTGATAATTTAGGAGTTAAAAAACAAACTCTTACCCCAACTACCAAAACTAATTACGTAATAAACATAAAAAATTATTCCCCCGGAATTTATTTTGTATCAATAAAATCGGGTGGTAAATCTTATCTTAAAAAATTTATAAGAAGTTTTTGATTTTTAGTAGTATAGTTATAAAATTGTAGAATTAATGAAAATTAGAAAATTTAGTTTTTTATTAGTAAGCCTTATTGCAAGTAGTATCACGCAAATTGTAAACGGACAGGATCCTGTTAATGACGAATCCATTTTATACAAAGATTTACCTTTTAAAATGGAAAAAATTGTTAGACCCTCCTTCCCAAACAATAAAGTGAACATTGTTGATTTTGGAGCGGTGGCAGATGGGGTTACTCTCAATACAAAAAGTATTAACAACGCAATCAATGCTATTGTGGCCAAAGGCGGAGGAACTGTAGTTATTCCATCAGGCTTATGGTTAACAGGTCCTATCAATTTAAAGGATAATGTATGTTTATTTACCGAAAAGGGCGCATTGGTTCGTTTTACTGCAGATTATAACGAATATCCATTAATCAGAACAACTTACGAAGGTTCAACTACCTGGAGAGCCACATCGCCTTTAAATGCCAACGGGGCAAAAAATATTGCCATAGTTGGTGAAGGGGTTTTTGATGGCAACGGAAATATGTGGAGATACATTAAAAAACCTTATGTGAATGATTTTATGTGGCGTAAAGCTACCGGTTCCGGAGGTTATTTAAATGAAGACAAAACAACCTGGTACCCGACCTATAGCAATTATCTCGGGAATAAACTAAAACAGGATGTTTCTAAATTATCTGAAAAGGAAGCCAAAGAAATTATAGGTTATTTGCGCCCGGTATTATTAAGTCTGGTAAATTGTAAAAATATCTTAATTGATGGGGTGACTTTCCAAAACCCGCCAGCCTGGACGCTACACCCGTTGCTTTGTGAAAATCTGATTTTAAGTAATGTTAAGGTGTGTAATCAGGATTGGCAGATTAATTCGGATGCTCTCGATTTGGAATCGTGTAAAAATACACTGATGTATAATTGTACTTTCGACGCCGGAGACGATGCAATATGCCTTAAATCCGGAAAAGATGAAGAAGGTCGTAAACGAGGAGTACCCACCGAAAATGTAATTATTTACAATTGCAAAGTTTACAGAGGGCACGGAGGTTTTGTTGTTGGCAGCGAGATGTCTGGCGGAGTGAAAAACGTTAAAATCTGGAATTGTATTTTCATGGGCACCGACAATGGCTTACGTTTTAAAAGTACCAGAGGACGAGGTGGTATGGTCGAAAATATCTATATTTCAGATATTAAAATGATAGATATTGTCCGCGATGCCATATTATATGATTTATATTATGCTAACGGAAATTCAAATGTTGGTGTTTTTAAAGCAAACGAAACCACACCCAGTTTCAGGAATATTTACATGACCGACATTTATTGTTCCGGGGCAGAAAGAGCTATTTTATTCCAGGGCTTACCTGAAATGAAACTTCAAAATGTAACCCTTGTAAATTCAACAATCACAGCTAATAATGGTGTATTCTGTAATGATGCAGATGGAATAATTATGAAGAACGTAAATATTATTGTGCCCAAAACTCCGGTAATCAGCATTTCCGGTTCAGAAAATTTAACTATCGAAAATTTTAAAACCAATAAGGATTCTTTGGCTTTTGTAAATATTTCAGGTACAAATAATTCTAAAATTTCATTTAATAAAGGCATTAAAGCTTCAGATATAAATTTTACAGAAGGAGCCGATTTAAAAATGTGTGATTTTAAATAAACATCATAAAATGATTAGAAATAGTCTTTTACTTGTACTTTTAGTTTTCTGCGATCTGTCATTTTCGCAACAATTTATACCTATCTGGCCCGAAGGCCAAATGCCTAATTCTAAGGGATTGAAAGTAAAAGACAGCGTTTCTGATGAACGATACAGACAGGTCGGAACTCCCGGCCTGTTAGCTTTTTTTACTTCCAGGCAGGAAAATAAAAATGCGGCTGTAATTATTTGTCCCGGTGGCGGATATAAACACTATGCTTATGAAGTTAGTGGGATTCAGATTGCCAAATGGTTTAATGCTATTGGAGTTAATGCCTTTGTATTACTATCCCGGTTACCCCATTCCCCGGATTTAAAAGAAAGAGAAAAAGCGCCATTGCAGGACGCAGAACGAGCTATCCGCCTTATCCGGTCTAATGCTAAATTGTGGGGAATAAATCCTCAAAAAGTCGGAATAATGGGTTTCTCTGCCGGTGGTCACGTAGCATCTACGTTAGGAACACATACCGAGGATATATCTGCCATAAATGATTTTATGGATACCATAAGTTTTCGTCCGGATTTTATGTTACTGATTTCGCCGGTAATTTCGATGGGTGATTATGCTCACAAAGGAAGCCGTGAAAATCTTCTAGGCAGCAATCCTACAAAAGAATTAACAGATAAATATTCAAACGAACTTCAGGTTACCGATAAAACTCCTCCCGCTTTTATAGCCCTTGCAGACAACGATAAAACGGTTAATCCGATGAACAGCATTCTGTTTTATACCGCGCTTCGCAATAAAGGCATATCAGCATCCCTGCACATTTTCCCACAGGGCGGGCATAACCTGGCATTACGAAATAACCTGGGGAGTACATCGGAATGGCCGGTATTATGCGAAAAATGGCTTATTGAAATGAATTTTCTGGAAGAAATTAAAAAACAATAATAAAGTTTATATAAATTTAAACTTCAATATTTATCCTTTAACTAACTATTTTAAATATCAACAAAATGAAAAAACCTTATTTGCGGTTTTTTGCCCTAATACTTTTTGTCTTCATATTTATTTCTTTAAAAGCCGAAAATCCGGTAATAAAAGTAGATTTAAACAAATCGGGGCGTCAAACTTCAGAAACCAATCAGACCAATTACACATCCTGGATAATTTCAGATGCTGATTCGGTGGCAGCAAAATTTTTAGATAGTGATACTTCGTCAAGTGCCTATTCTGATAGTATTACAGTATCTTTTGTAAGAAAAGGCATTTATGGAACTTCTTTAACAACTTGCTGGTATAAAGCAGGAGTTCAGAATACTACAGATCAGGGAGCCCAGCTGGTTTCTGACGGAATTAATGTTAAGGACGGAAATTCCGGCGGACAGATAGAAATGCGCATTTCAGGCCTACCTACAGGCACACATTCACTGTCAATTTATACCAACACTGTGGATGGAAGTGTTTATACGTATGCACCTATAAATATCTATATTAACGGGGTACTTACCGTCTCTAAATTACAACCTACCAACAGAGCCACAACCTTTACCTCAGCAACTTCAACCTATTTCTGGTTGCAGGCAACAAAAGGTGAAGATGTTGTTTTATTATTTGTAGCCGATACAACGAGCTCTGCCACAATTAAAAATGTTTATATCAACGGCTTTGAAATCAATACCTCTGATGCTTCAAAAATAGCTCAAAACCCCTTCCCTTCTGATGATAACGAACATGTTAATGCTGATAATGGATCGTGCAAATTGCACTGGTCTCCTTCTGCAACAGCTGTTTCTCACAACGTTTATTTTGGTACCGATGAAGGAGCCGTTACTTCTGCCGGCAAAACTTCGGGTTTGTTCATGGGTAATCAAACAGACACCACATATACCGTATCCGGATTGTACAATATGAATAAATATTACTGGAGGGTAGATGAGGTATATTCCAATGGTACTGTAATAAAAGGTTTGGTATGGTATTTTAAACCCCGGCATGTAGCATTTAACGGTGCCGAAGGTTATGGCAGATATGCCATTGGCGGAAGAGGTGGGAAAGTTGTTGAAGTTACCAATTTGAATGACAGTGGTACCGGTAGTCTCCGTGAAGCGGTAACAAACGATATTGGTCCCCGCACTATTATATTTAAAGTATCCGGGATCATTCAGCTCGAATCGCGCCTGACTATCAGCCAGGGTTATATAACCATTGCAGGACAAACAGCACCTGGTAAAGGAATTTGTATCCGCAGTGCACCATTCGGTATGAGCGGAGCTAATGACGTTATCATACGGAATATGCGGGTAAGAGTAGGTTCTGGCACCACTTACGACGGTATGGGTATGAGCGGAAGCGATTACTGTATTATCGACCACAGTTCTATCAGCTGGACTATCGATGAAGCTTTTAGTTCACGCTCAGCTAAAAATATTACCCTTCAACGCACTCTTATCTCCGAAGCCTTAAATATTGCAGGTCACCAGAATTATCCGGCAGGAACAGCCCATGGTTATGCTGCAAGTATCAGTGGTGATACCGGAACATTCCATCACAACCTCATTGCCCACTGTTATGGCCGTAACTGGAGTCTGGCCGGAGGATTGGATGCTAACGGATATTACAGCGGATGCCTTGATATTTATAATAATGTGGTTTACAACTGGTATACCAGAACCACAGACGGGGGCGCACATAACGTCAACTTTGTTAGTAATTACTATAAACCCGGTCCGGCCTGGAAAAAATCAAGTATTTACGACCTTAATGCTCAATATGATTCTTACCCGGGAACTCAACAGTATTATTTTGCAGGTAATGTTATGTCCGGCGTATTTAACGAAAGTAACGAATCTGCAGGCCGTACATACACCGGCACCCCCGATGGTTATTCTCCCTGGGTTTCTTCTGCCTTTTTCCCATCGTATGCTACAATTCAAACCGCAGGTGAAGCCTATAAAGATGTCCTTTCAGATGTAGGATGTATCCAACCCGTTTTAGACGATCACGATATAAGAGTTATTAAAGAAACCCGCGACAGTACCTATACTTATGTTGGTAGTGTGAGCGGAGATAAAGGACTGCCTGATTCTCAATCTGATGTTGGTGGCTATGAAGATTATCCTTCTGAAACAAGAGCCGACAATTGGGATACAGACCATGACGGTTTACCCGACTGGTGGGAGAATGTTTACGGATTAAACACCAATTCTGCCGCTGATGATTATTCTGACGCCAACGCCGATAATGATAAAGACGGTTACACCAATCTCGAAGATTATCTGGGATGGATGGCTAACCCTCATTATTTTGTAACTACCGGGAACACGCTGTCAGTGGATTTAAACAATTATACTACAGGATACACATCTAAACCGGTATTTAGTATCACCAGTACCACAAACTGTTCGGCTTCAATAAAAAAGGATACTCTTGCATCTGTAACCTTTACAGGAACAGGCTTGTCAAGTTTTACCTTTAAAGTAACAGATAGCCAGAGCAGTACCAAGTCATACACTGTGGGAGTTTATGTATCCGACACCGATCCTACAACAGATGTAAAAACTGAACCAGAACAAAATAAAACAGAACTGGTTTGTTATCCCAACCCGGTTGCGAATACCCTATTCCTTTCCTATACATCGTCAGATGAAGGGAAAGCAAATGTTTGTATCACCAATGCCCAGGGACAAACACTATTAGTAAAAAATATTAGTGTTAGTGCTTCAAAAAACACCTATGCTCTTGAGGTAAGCAGCCTCAAACCGGGCATCTATTTCGTAACCCTTAAATCAGACAAAACCAATAAAACAATAGCTATCATTAAAAAATAAGAGTAACCAAAACGAGCTTACCAAAAGGCTGTTTCCTGGAATGATATGGAAACAGCCTTTTTTGCTGAATAATATTATCAATCTCTGCCACCAACGAATATCTTTTTGCAGGCCGGAGCCTGCTTTTATATAACAGTCAAGGTCGGAACCTTGTCAGAACTGGGTTTAAAAAAAATTGTGTTGTTTTAGTTAACATACTAGCGCAGCCTTACAGAATAATAAGCAACGCCGAAGGCTAAACAAACAATTCCATATACGGCTGCGGGCTGTATGAGCGAAGTCGAGGTACGAGACGGAGCGAGTTTCCGCAGTCATAGATTTTTTCGTTTCCTTTTTCATCGATTGGAAAAAGGAATAGGAATAATAAAAAACGATTTTCCAAACAAATGATACTATCTTCTACTATTTGCAAAGTAATAAAAGATGCCAGAGCTACGCTCCTATCCGAAATATTCGATATCGTTTGGTTCTATTAAGATTGCAGGGCTCCGCCCCTATAGCTACCGAAAGCTGTAAAATGCAACCCATTACAATGTCAATTCTTTTGTATTAACGATACTATTCTAAAATAATATATCCCTACGGAAAAAAATCCGTAAAAAGTTCATTTTTGCAGAATAAAACCGGTAAAAAGTTAAATTCGTTAGCCCAGAAAATAAAAATATACTGCCAGGGACAAAAGCTTTTTATACAAAAATTAATTGGGCATAAACCTGGAATGATCTGATTTCTTTTCTTCACTAACTACAAAATCAGGTTCCGATTTAATAAATGATTTAGTTTCAGTATTGTGTACTGCAATTCGTTTAGATAAGTTAGGATGCGAAGAAATTTTTCCGGCAAACCACTTCCAAAATCCTTCAGATTCAGCTCCCTGATTTATGTATTCATTCAAATTTACTTTTTTATAAATAGAACGGCCGGATGCTAATATTAATAACCCGCCTATATAACCTTTGGGAGCTAAAGCAAAACCAATATTATCACAGGTGTATTCACAGGCACGAGAATAAGCAGCTCCTAAAAACGGAATAATAAAAGATGGAAATAACAGGAGTCTCTTTGCCATATGGTTTCTTTTAATGTGCCCAAGTTCATGGCCTATAATAAATTCAAGAATACTTTTATCTTGTTCATAAGCACTCTCCACAATTTCGGAGTATAAAACAACATAATTACTTCCCATAAACCGGGTTGCAAAAGCATTAAGTAAACCGCCGGATTGTAAGATATAAGTTTTAGGTACAGAACTTAATCCCAATAAACTGGATTGACTTTCAACAACTTTATATATGTCCGGAAATTGATTTCGAGTAACTCTAATGGCATTACCTTTAATATACCCAATTAAAAATCCAAGCCGGAAAAAAATAAACACAAAAATAAACAGAACATAAAATAGGATTACATATTGCTTTGTATTTGAGGGATCAAATGATGAAAATAAATCAACTACAAATAATGCTATAAGAAAGTATAAGCCAATACTTATAATAAGTTTTAATACAAAATATACATTTTCTTTACTACTGACCTTATATTCAATTTTGCTTTCCATAATTAAAATTTAAACTACTAATAAAGGGATAAATCTATCTTATTTAGAATAAATATCCAAATATATACAAATCCAAAATTTTTATCGTATCTTTAGAAAAATACATAAAGTATGACAAAAGAAAAAAATACAAAAGAAAAAAACGAAAAGAAAGCTCCGGAAAAAACTCTAAAAGAAAAAAGAGCTGCTAAAGCTGCAAAACGCTCCAGTAAGAGCAAATCTGAATAGCAATAAACACATGAAATTTGCATTTATTGCCACATACCCACCACGGGAATGTGGTATAGGTACGTTTACTAACAACCTGTTTAAATCGATGTTGAATAACGATGAAAGCAGGGAAAAGGAAAATGAAGGTTTTATTGTTGCCATTAGTGACCATGAATTTATCTATGAATATCCCTCCGAAGTAAAACTCGAAATTCGGCAGGATCTCCAAAAAGATTATTTAGAAGCTGTAGAATACATAAACCTAAGTGGGGCTGATATTTGTATTCTCGAACATGAATTTGGTATCTTCGGCGGGCAAGATGGGAATTATATACTTCCATTGTTAAGTCGATTAAAAATACCTCTTATCGTTACCCTGCATACCATACTAAAAACTCCATCGTATAGCCAAAAAACCATTTTACAAGAAATATGTAAAATGGCTGATCTGATAGTAGTAATGAGTCACAAAGCTGTGGAGTTTTTGGTAGATATTTATAGGGTACCTATTGAAAAAATAGCCTTGTTTGAACATGGCGTACCCGATATATATTTTAAACCTGAAATATGCCGAAAGGAATTTAAAATAGAAAAAAGAAAGGTATTGCTTACTTTCGGTTTTATTGGGCGAAACAAAGGTATAGAAACAGTTATTCAGGCATTGCCCGAAATTGTAAAAAAACACCCGGAAGTACTTTATATTGTTTTGGGGAAGACCCATCCCAATGTACTGCGCGAATCGGGCGAAGAATACCGTATTTACCTGATGCGTTTGGCTAAAAGCCTACATGTAGAAGAGAATGTGGTTTTCCTTAATAAATTTCTGGATGAACAAAATTTGTTTAAATATTTATATGCATGCGATATTTATATTACACCCTATTTAAATGAAGCTCAAATAACCAGTGGAACTCTTTCTTATGCTGTTGGTATTGGAGCGGGGGTTGTTTCAACTCCTTATTGGCATGCCGCTGAATTATTGGCTGAAGGGAGAGGTCGACTTTTTGATTTTGGCGATTATAAAGGACTATCGAATATATTGAATGATCTATTTGACAATTCTTCTGAATTAAAGGCAATTAAACAAAATGCCTACGTGTACGGATTAGGTATTACCTGGCCCAAAACGGGTGAAAAATATTTGAAAGCTGCTGAAGATATTGTAAAAAGGGAACCTAAAAGGATTGAAAAAGCAAATACGGAACTGGATCTTTTGGTTATGCCTCCCTTCTCTCTCAACCATATTAATCGGATGACTGACGATACGGGTATCATCCAACATGCCGAATTTGGTATCCCTAATTTGAAAGAGGGTTATTGTATGGATGACAACGCCAGGGCTTTACTGATGGTTATAATGGACTATCGTCAGATGAAAAACCAGCGTGCCCTTGAATTATCAACCATATATTTGAGTTACATCCATTACATGCAAAACCCCGATGGTACTTTCAGAAACTTTTTGAGTTTTAGCAGAAATTTTTTGGATGAAGTTGGTTCTGAAGATTCTTTTGGCCGTACTATTTGGGCTCTGGGGTTTTTATTAGGCAATGCACCTAACTATGCCTTTTATCAGTCGGGGAAACAGTTATTTTTTAATGCAACTCCTAATTTTGAGAAATTAAAATCTATCCGAAGCATTGCCAATACTATTATTGGTATAAGTTATTACCTTAAAAGTACTCCTTCTGATGAAAATATGATAGGTAAATTGAAAAACCTTTCCTTTATTCTTGTAAAACATTATGATGAAAACAGTACCGCCGACTGGCAATGGTTTGAACAAGTAATTGCTTATGATAACGGCCTTTTACCTTTGGCACTTTTGCATGCTGCAGAAATACTCAACGATGAAAAAATAAAAAAAACAGCTATAGAATCGATGGATTTTCTAACAAAAGTAACGTTGAAAGACCAATGCTTGTCTATTGTAGGAAATGAAAATTGGTTCAAAAAAGATGGAGTACGCTCTATTTTTTCACAACAACCGGTTGATGCTATGGCTATGGTTCTAATGTATCATCAGGCTTTTCATTTAACCATGAACAAAGAATATTTAAGTAAACTATATACTTGTTTCTTGTGGTTTATCGGCGAAAATGATTTAAAAGTTAACCTTTACGACTTTGAGACTAACGGCTGCTACGATGGCTTTGATAAAAACGGTGTAAACCGTAATCAGGGAGCAGAAAGTACGCTGGCCTATTTAATTTCATACCTTGCTGTTTTGCAAGCTTATGAGGAATTTAATAAAGTCGATTAGGGTATTATTTCATTTGAATTCCTGCCATATCGCCAATCAGATTTCTTAAATCGGAGCTTTAAGAAATCTGATTTTTAACATTTTTTAATTCGAATTTTTTAATTCGTTCAATAGATCTTTTAAATTGACCGAGGCATAAGTAGAAGAATAATCAGACATAGCATAAGGTAAAATAAGATCCTCATTGTGGATCATCGATCCGCAGGAATAGACTACATTTGGCACATAACCTTCGCGTTCTTCAGCATTGGGAGCCAATAAAGGATGTTTTAACCTTCCAATCTCAATTTCGGGATTTTGGAGGTCGAACAAGGATACCCCTATTGCATATTCGCGCATAGGCCCAACACCATGCGTAATTACCAGCCACCCTTCGTCAGTTTCAATAGGCGAACCACAGTTGCCAATTTGTATCAATTCCCATGGAAACCTGGGTTTTTGCAAAAGTTTAGCCTCTCGCCAAACAGATATCTGATCGGAAAAGCTGATGTAATTATTAAAACCATCCAAACGACAAAGCATGGCATATTTCCCATTTACTTTTCTGGGAAATAAAGCCATTCCTTTATTTCTTGAAAGTTCTCCATTAATTGGCATAATATTAAAATGATAAAAATCTTCAGTCTCAATCATTTTAGGCATTATAGAAGTTCCATCATATGCGGTATAAGTGGCATAATACTTTACCGTTCCAGCTTCATCAGTAAATTTTACAAAACGTGCATCCTCAATACCATTTTTTTCGTTGACAGATACAGGGAAAATGACCCTTTCTGAGATGTTTGTATCTAATGAAAACTGGAGTTCGTAATGCGAGGAGGCCAGCCAAACAATCTGATTTATCAGTATCTCTTTATCAGCAGCCAAATGAAGGCTATTTCTTACTTCTTCAACACATTTTTTAAGATCTCCGTAAGTGAAAGTATCGTTTAGTTTATCAAGTATTAATTCAGGAGGAAGGATGGAATGAAAATCCATTTCTTGTAGTTTACTTATAAACATTTTTTTTTCATAGACATGCCTTTTGATGTTTTGAGCCTCCTCAAGCATCTTTCCAACCGGTTCAATGGTAAGATTACTATTTATATCAAGTATTCCGGTACGAAATACTATTGATGAAATATGTCCTTCTCCGGTAGCCCTGAAACTTATGATAACCCTTTTTTCTCCAGGGTTTATCTCTGATTGATCGGGATGTTCTACTATGGAAGGATTAAAAAGAGCAGCGGAATCAATAGAATACTCCATTGTAAAATAAGATCCAAGCAATATTTTATGGTTATAATCAAGCGTGTTCAAATCGACACCCATTTGTGCAGTTAAATGGGTAATTTTGTTGAAATGCTTTTCGAAAACCGCAGTAACATTACGATGTCGCAGTGAATAATCCCGCAACACCTGACTTAAGCACAACCGGGCTTCATTTTCAGACATGCCCATTACCGATTGGATAATTCCTATTGCTCTTTCGTCTGTTGTATATAAAAAACGCGCAATAACTCTGGATGAATCCGGGTGAAATTTAATATTTTTTCTATTTACGGCAACTTGCATTTTTCTGATTATTTTTTTCTAAAGGTAGTTGCTTATAATGAATAAGTCGAATTTTTTCCATTTTTCTCATATTCTTATGAAATAGCCTTAAAATATTGAATATAATCACGTTAGTAAAAATATTGCATAAGGGTTTCCCTTTATACCTTAAATTATACTATTTTGATAATAAATGCTAAAAAATAAAATATCTATCCCAATATAAAAAAATCGCCTCATTATTAATTTACCTGATAATCAATTTTGTAACAGTAACCTTTCCATTCACTGTTAATTGTCCCAGATATAAACCTGAACTCAATTCACCTTTATCAAACTGATAATGAAAATCACCTGATGCTAAATTATTATCAATAATAGTTTTTAATACTCTCATGTTCAAATCTAAAACCTTAAAACTTACTTTAGCCGGTTTTTCGAGTGTTAGAATTATATTGGTATAAACCGAAAAAGGGTTCGGATAAACTGAAAAAGTAAAATTTTTATCATCTATTCCTACAACATCAGTACTTGATGAACTTTTTAACCACCGGGTGTCACCTATCAGGCCTCCGGTTGTGCTGGCAGAAGCGAGCGGAGAAGTAGATAAAATATGAAAATCGTTAGCACTGGTATCCTGAAAACCGGTACTTGCTAAATACAACGTAGATGCGGAATAACTGTTTAAATCACTGATTGTTGACCCCTCAGCAGATGTCATGCTATAAGTACCATAGTTGATTATCAGATTATTTATAGCTGTTAAATTACCACCAGTAACCGATAATAATCCGGGAGTTTGACCGCTGACATAAGGCTCGGCAATAATGTTATCTTTATAAACAAATACAGAGGATGTACTATTCTTTGTAGAAGCATTGCATATAGGATAACTCGAACCTTTACTCCATTTAAACACTGTGTTATGTTCAAAATTAAAATTCAGTGTATTGGTGGACGAAAGTTTTGATCTGAAAAAACTTTCACCCGCATACCGTATCAGGGTATTATTTTTGGCAATTACTTTTTTTACATAAAAATTGGGATACAACAATGAATATCCCGCCTTTCCACAATTTTTTATAAAACAATTAGTTATTTCAATAGTGTCCAGATTTGTATAAGTAGTATTACTTCCCATAACAAGCGTCCGGTAAATATTCATTATTGTATCGTTTCGGAAAGCCAGAACAGAGATATTACCAAATGATGAACCCGTTAAAAAATCATTGCTTTGACGATTAATTACGATACCATCAAAAATAAAACCTGTTTTAGTGTCTGTAACATCTCCGGGACTAATATAAGAGCTAAAAACAACGCTACCGGTACCAGCCGATTTTAAGGTTATTATTTTACCGTTTTGCAAAGCCAGTGTGCTGGAATAAGTACCACCGGCCATAGAAAGGGTATCGCCTGTACGCACAGAATCCATATAGGTCGAAATTGTTGATGTTGTTACCGGCCATAATGTTTTATGCGTTTTAAATACGGAATTAACGGTATCGTCATCAGCAAGAATATAATAAAGCGAATCGGATGTAGATAAAGTGGTACCCGATTTATTGGTCCATTTTACAAATTCATATCCCGAATTGTACACAGCTTTTGCCGGTATCCGGGTGCCACCAATATATGAACCACTGGTTGCATATTCGATAGTTCCGGCATTGGTTGGTTTTACTGTAAAAGTAACAGTATAGTAGGATGACGGAATATAAACAGCATTTAAAGTAGTATTTGAAGTAATAGCAAAAGTATACGGATTTGATGTTGAAACAGTATTACCATCAGCATCTTCCCATCTGACAAATTTAAATCCTACATTTGGAACAGCTGTAACAGTCAGACTCTCTCCCGGAACATAAACTCCGCTGGTTGGCACAGTTGCTCCGTAAGAACTGGTTACTGTTGATAATGTAACCGCATCGTATTGGTTTTTGGTAATGGTATCTACCAAACTATTAAGATACACTTCCAGATTGGTATAAAGTCCGTTTAAAGTAACAGATGCACCGTCATCGGTAGCTGGGTCAAGGCCCTGAGCTGTTTCCCAGGTATCAGGCATACCATCGCCATCCGTGTCAGTTGGAGCAGTTGTAGAATTTAAAGTTGGCCATGGGCTCCAGGAAGAAGTTGCCCAGGAAGGTTTAATATCATCCTGACAGTCGATAATACCATATTTAGGATAACCTGAACTTTTCCAGTTTATAGTTGTATCTGAAGTAACGGTATGACCATTGATAACCGTTCCGGCAGCGTATGTAACGGAGCCCAAACCATTGAATTCAGAAAGGCCTTTATATGCAGCTGTACCGTTTTTAGTTTCATTAATTACACGAATGTCCAGGCTATCCCTGCTTTTACTACAACCAGCATATCCAAGTACCTTTTGATAGGCCACCTGAGCAGTTGTAGTCTGAATATCGGCTGCAGGAAGAGGGCTGCTAAGTTTCATGGCAGCTTTTTCGGTTGTTGCATCGG
>WSSedL1CaDRAFT_10000358_pt1 | contig 32106 bp, 25 predicted proteins | sample WetSurSL1Cattail_FD_9464 | JGI IMG/M metagenome (IMG submission 9464)
GGCAAAAGAGAAGTTCCCGTAAAAACAGGCGACAACGTAGGTATTATCGGAGCCGGAAATGTGGCTATGGATGCGGCTCGAACTGCGCTGCGAATAGGTGCAAAAAGTGTAACCGTTTTTTACCACAAAACAGAACAGGACATTTCGGCATTGCAAACGGAATACAACGAAGCGCTGGAAGAAGGTGTAAAATTCTCGTGGAAAACTTCGCTCAACGAATTGAAAGGCGAAAAAAATAAACTCAAAGGAGCAACGATCTCTGTGGATGGAAAACAAAGTGACATAGAACTGGATGTGCTATTGCTCGCCATCGGTTCGCGCCCGGCCAACCGGATTGTTTCCACCACCGAAGGCATTGACGTGAGCGACACAGGATATGTGGTGACCAAAGAAAGGCCTTATGGAATGACTACCCGCAAGGGAGTTTTTGCCGGGGGCGACGTGGTGCATATGCCACAAACCGTAGTACTGGCCATGCGCGAAGCTAAAAACGTGGCCAAAGGTATTTTGCAATATGTAGACGCAAAGAAGCTGTTGGAGGAATGAACTATGAGGGAGGAATGATAAATGGTTAATGATCAATGGTAAATGATAAGTGATAAGTGATGAATTATGAACTATGAACTATGAACTATCAACTATGAACTATCAACTATCAACTATCAACTATGAACTATCAACTATCAACTATCAACTATGAACTATGAACTATGAACTATGAACTATGAACTATGAACTATGAACTATGAACTATCAACTATGAACTATGAACTATGAACTATGAACTATCAACTATCAACTGTCAACTATAATTTTACCTATCCAAAAAAAAGATGTATTTTAGCAGTCGAATAGAACGAAGAATATCAAACTATTAAATAATATGGATAACAATACATTACTTACGGAAGTAATAGCCAAAGCGCAAACATGGCTTGATGGCAACTACAACGAAGAAACGAAAAACGAAGTTCGTCGCTTATTGGAAGCTGATGATAAAACCGACCTGATTGAGTCGTTTTATCGCGATTTGGAATTTGGAACCGGCGGATTGCGTGGCATCATGGGTGCCGGAACCAACCGCATGAATATTTACACGGTAGGTGCCGCCACACAAGGATTGAGCAACTATCTGAAAGCGCAGTTTCCCGATGTACCGCAAATAAGCGTGGTAATTGGTCACGACTGCCGCAACAACAGCCGCCTTTTCTCTGAAATTTCGGCTAATATTTTTTCGGCCAACGGCATTAAGGTATATCTCTTCGAAGACCTCCGTCCTACCCCCGAAGCTTCGTTTGCCATCCGTCATTTAGGTTGCCAAAGTGGTATTATTCTTACCGCTTCGCACAATCCGAAAGAATACAACGGTTATAAGGCTTACTGGAACGATGGTGCGCAAATGGTGGCTCCACACGATGTAAACGTAATTACCGAAGTAAACAAAATAGCCAGTGTCGACGATATTAAATTCGAAGGAAATCCGGCGCTGATTGAAATCATCGGCGAAGAAATTGACAAAGCATTTATTGCCAACATCAAAAAGCTATCGCTTTCGCCCGACTCCATCAAACGCAACAGCGATTTGAAAATTGTTTACACCCCGATACACGGAACCGGTGTGAAACTGATTCCACGTGCACTGAAAGAATACGGTTTTACCAACATCATTGCCGTACCCGAACAAAACGTGGTGAGCGGAAACTTCCCTACCGTAGTTTCGCCAAACCCCGAAGAACCTGCTGCACTGGATATGGCGGTGAAAAAAGCCATTGAAACCGATGCCGACATTGTAATGGCTTCGGACCCCGATGCCGACCGCTTGGGAGTAGCCGTGAAGAATGATAAAGGCGAATGGATTCTGGTAAACGGAAACCAAACTGCCCTGATATTTATCTACTACCTCATCCGTCGTTGGAAAGAGCTGGGCAAGCTCAACGGCAATCAATATATTGTAAAAACCATTGTTACCACCGAAATTATCAAACAAATAGCCGAACGCAACAGCGTTGAACTATTCGATTGTTTCACCGGATTTAAATGGATTGCTGCTGTGATTCGCGAAAACGAAGGTAAAAAAGAATACATCGGTGGTGGCGAAGAAAGCTACGGCTTTTTGCCCGAAGAGTTTGCGCGTGATAAAGATGCCGTTTCATCGTGCACTGTAATGGCCGAAATTACTGCCTGGGCCAAAGACAATGGCAAAACCTTGTTCGAATTGCTGGAAAATATTTACGTAGAATACGGTTATGGCAAAGAAAAAGGAATCTCGGTAGTACGCAAAGGAAAATCAGGAGCCGATGAAATTGCACAAATGATGCGCGATTTCCGCAGCAATCCGCCAAAAGAAATTGCCGGATCAAAGGTAAAAGCGATAAAAGACTACGATTCGCTGAAAATGACCGATATCGACAGCGGAAAAGTGAGCGACCTGGTTATGCCTGCCACATCCAATGTGCTGCAATACTTCACCGAAGACGGAACCAAAATCTCTGTTCGTCCTTCGGGAACCGAACCTAAGATTAAGTTCTACGTAGAAGTACGTGGCACCATGGCCACCCGTGCCGACTACGATGCTGCCGATGCTGCTGCCAATAAAAAGATTGAAGCTGTACGCGCATCACTGGGAGTGTAAAATAATTGTCAATGATAAATGATAAATTATAAATAGGAGTTATGAATGATGTACGATGAGTTATGAATGATGAATGATGAGTTATGAATGATGAATGATAAATGATGAACATCTGATCATTAATCATTAACCATTTATCATTGACCATTAACCATTTATCATTGATCATTGATCATTGATCATTAACCATTAAAAAAAGGTTCCTGCTACAAATTGTAGTGGGAACCTTTTTTTTAGCGCTTTATGCGAATCAATAATTGAAAATAACCTAAGCTCCGGAGGAGCGTACCGTTTGTAGCGTTACGCAAATACAAATATAATTAGCTCCGGAGGAGCGACCTCTACTATAATACCGGCTTCTAAAAAAAACAAAACCGAAAAAAACAGGACGCTCCGCCGAAGCTTAACTCTGCTTTCCACGCACTCTCTACAAACAGCATGCTCCGCTGGAGCAATATGATCTTGAATGTCAATATAAAATACAGTCTTCATATATAACCAAAACTCCTACCTATCGTTATTATCATCGCATTAATAGGTAAACAGTCTCTAACACAATCACCAAAGCTCCGGAGGAGCGTACCAAAATACATCTTATTTGCCCACACTACAGTCTCCAATAATTCAAAAATGGTATGGACTTTTGCCGCAACAGTGTGGACTTTTACTCCAACAGTACGGACTTTTGCCGCAACAGTATGGACTTTTACTCCAACAGTATGGACTTTTACTTCAACAGTATGGACTTTTACTTCAACAGTATGGACTTTTAGAGTAAAAGTCCACACTGTTTTTCTAAAAGTCCTTACCATTTTCTTTAAAGTGTTATTTTTTATGACTAAAAACAGCAAAAAATAGTGTTTCGGTAAGACCATACAGCTTCTCCTTCGTTAGTAACAAACGGGAAATTCGTTTCAATTATTGGGTCTGGATTTAGCAGAAGATTTGCATCACAAACCCCGCCAAAAGCACTCTCGAAACCAAACCGGCAATTAATAACAGAAATGGTTGTTAATGTAATAATTTGTTTTTATCTTTGGAGCGGAATTGATTAAAAAGAGCCATCAAGACCTTATCTAAAGTGGGAATATGCGCAACCCGATTACACATATCCTACTAAATTCGGAGAGTATCTGGAACTCTATTGCGAATATATACGTGTTAGCAGCTATTATAAAAAAATAAATATGATACCTCCAAAAATTCAAGCATTATTTGATTTTATAGATTATTTGGACAATAATAAAAAGGAATACATTGAAAAGTACATTCCTTTATGCAACGAATTGGATGCACTTGACAAACAGCGACATAATTTAAAGCCGAAAAACAATTACAAAGACAAGCAGGAATATGACAAAATTAAAAGTATAATAGAAGAGAAATTTGGGCCAATTACAACAAATATACATGAACCTATTTTTAATACTCTAAGAAAATTTGAAATTTGGGACGGAGATTATGCTTATGCAAGCATTTGGAACAATAATATTTCTGTAATTTCTGAGTTTACAAGAAACTTTGAATCAGAAGATATTCTTCAAGTACTGCGATATAAACAAATGTATTTGAGTTTTAGAGCAGAAACAAATACCGGTTTTCTAGGTTTATCAGTACTTTTTAATGACTTAGATGAAATATTGAAAGAGCTTTTTGATTTTTTTAAAGACACAGATGAAAATGAGTTTGAAGGCTTTGAAGCTAAAACCATTGAAGTGAATAGTCTCGAAGAGGTTCTAAAATCATTCAAAGACAAAAATGTGGAAAATTTGAAGTATTCTTTACCGTATGAGACTCTTCATAACAGCCCAAAAGAAAAACAAATACATAATAGTATTGCGATGAACATTAAGAATGAAATAATTATGGGAGACAAAATTCAGGTCGGAGAAATATCAGAAAATAGTGGTCAAATAACTATTGGGAAAGATATTGACAATGTCCAAAATAGTAGGAAAGTCACAAATAGGAAAGAAATTAAGAAAGGGCTTGGCTCTAATAACAAGTTGACTAAAAAGTCATATAGTTGGCAGAAATGGGGAGTAATTATTGGAGCTATTCTTTCAATTATTGGAATTTTAATTGCATTGCGATAATAACAAAATAACAGCTGCTAATACATAGGCTTCCTGTGGTCGGAACGACCCAGCAGGAAGCGTCGGTTGAACCGTATTCCCTTTTGGTAGTTTGTCTGAATCAGAATTTACAGAATTATTGAATTTACAGAATAAGCATTGACACAAAGAACCATGACAGTGGTATTCAACTTGTCAACTTAGTATTACGTTATGAAAAAGGACTTGATTGATTTTATTAGTGACAAACTGACTTATTTGAATGGGGGAACTTATTCAAATAAAAACGACCCAAACTTTTTGGTTCCAAAAGCAAGTCCGGGTAATGGTTATAGACTAAATTTCGGGAATCCAAAAGCTGTCATATCATTTATTTTAATGATTATAGTAATGGGCATTTTGATAATTGGTTCAATTTTAATTTCTAAGAAATAATCCAGTCTTCCGCTTAACCCATAACAAACAACAAAAGAGAAGCGCAGGTAGCAGATTGCACTGGCATGTGCATTTACGACAACGTTTTAAAGATCAAAATATATGAATAAAACAATCAAGTTTTTTCCTTTTGTTTCACTGATATTAACTGCGATGGCAGCAGGTGATAAGTTTTTATCACTTTCCTATTGTATTAAGATGGGTTTGGCCTTATTGTTACTTATTATTGCAGTTTTTAGTTTTGCACTGTTTCTACGAAAGAAATTAAAGATCAAATCAAGTATCAGATAATATTCTGATAGGTTGGTAGGTTTTGCTCCCGCATTCACTTTGTCGCTTGGGCGACAGTGAAGCTCCCGCAAATCGCAGGTACGCATGGCCTCAGTCATTAGCAGCAACCCTTAAAAAAAATAGAATGCAGAAACTGGCAATTTTTATAATAGGATTAATTTTCATTTCGTGTAATCAAGTATCTACGAAAAGAGAAAAAACAGCTAATTCAGACTCACTGACTGTAGAAAGGACAAATATAAAAGCACTCAGAGATTCTACGAATAGACTTCTTGACGTTGCAACAACGAAAGACACTATGGAATTTCAAAGTTCTGAACCATTTATGTTTTTTAAATCGGGAAACATTTTAAGTTCGACTCAAAAGAACGCAATTGTAATTGTTTGTCCGACTGACACAACATATGCCGTAAGACTGTATTCTCTAAGAAATAATAGTTGGGAACTTGTTGACAGCATTTCTAATCTTGATGCTTTCCCGTCACAATTTGAGTTGACATTGGACGACTACAATTTTGACAAACAGAAAGACATTTATATTCAAACTTCTGCTTCTCAAGGTTGGTCGCTATCAAGAGGACATTTATTCATTATTGACCCTGTGACAAAGAAACTCGCAAGACACGAAGAAGCACGGAATTTAGCGAACATGAAACCAGACCCGAAAACGGAAACCGTTGTTTCTGAACTATGGAACGGATATAATGACAAAAACCAACACCAATTGACAATATTGACAAACAAGTGGGTGAACGGAAAACTAAAGACAATTAAACAGAAGAATGTAACAGTGAAATAAAACGAAAAAGAGTATGCTGCTAATACTAAGGCTTCCTACAGTCGGAACGACCCAGCAAGGAAGCGTCGGTTGAACCGTATTCCCTTTTGGTAGTTTGTCTGAATCAGAATTTACAGAATTATTGAATTTGCAGAATTAGAAGAATAAAAAATGGAAATCTCAATTCTTATCATACTTGTACTACTTATTCTTATTCTATTTAATCGTTATCAAAGTAAAAGTGTTGGGATTAATTTAGATGAGGATAGTTTTAGTATTCCGGGAATATTTGGTTTAAGGGTAAACTATAGAGATATTTATATGATCGACATGGTTTCTAAAATATCGGAAATAGGAATGAGAACGAATGGATATTATTTCAGGGGTGTATGCAAGGGATACTTTGTATTAGAGGATATTGGAAATGCCTATTTGAATTTAAACCTAAAGTACCCACCTTATATCCGAATAGTATTAGAAAACAAAGCTTGTATCTTCATCAATTTAAATAATGAAAAAGGTACCACAGAGCTATTTGATAAGTTAGTACATATGACATTAAAAAAATAGGCAATAAGTTGAGTAGTTACAAGAAATATAGTCTACAAAAAACATATCATTAATTATTATTGATTACTATGAACACAACAATAAGAAAAGCAACAGAAAATGATTTCGAAAAAGTCTATCCACTACTGGAGCAACTCTGGCCAAACAAGGAGTTAGATAGAGCGGCATTAAAAATTGTGTTTAATCGAGGGGTACACTCAAACACAGATGAGTTATTTTGCCTCGACTATTCCGATGAAGTGATTGGATTTTGCGCCTATGCAATTGTAAATAATTTATGGCAAGCCGGATACATCTCATTCATGTATGCCATGGTGATTGAGGAAAAGCACAGGGGAAAAGGCTTTGGTTCAATGCTGATCAAAGAGTCACTAAAGGATTCGAAAGCCAAAGGATTAAAGCGTATGGAATTAGATTCTGCATTTCATCGCGAAAAGGCTCATGAATTCTACCTGAAACTCGGATTTGAAAAACGGGCATTTTTATTTTCCTATCAGCTATAAAGAGAAGATAACACACTAATAATCTATTTATAAAATCATAATTTTCATTTAAAAACATCCATCATGAAACAGAGAATTTTTTTAAAAACGTGTGGAATAACATTACTTTTTCAATTGTTATTCATTACTTTTTCTTTTGGTCAGGATCTTACTATTCAGGGCCATGTGACAAATATTTTCGATAAATCAGTAATTGGAGTAAGTGTGAAATTACAAGGAACTGCGATAGAAACATTTACTGATTCTTTGGGTAATTACCAAATCACGGCACCTGTAAAGGGAAAACTTATCTTTGCCCGCAGAGGATATGAAACACGGAAAATAACTGTAAAAGGAAAAACAAAAATAGATGTTTCATTAGCTCTTGATCTGAACAGATCAAACGAACCGGAGGTTAATACCGGCTATAGCACAGTAAAACAATCGGAAACAACCCAATCATCAACAGCAGTTGATAAAAAATTACTTCGTCAAAACAAAGAAGTAGACATCGCTCAGCTTCTTCAGACAATACCCAATGTAAAAGTAGTTTATGATGGTTCTGACATGAAGCTTATAATACGAGGCATGAAGAGCCTTACCGGAGACAACTATGCTCTTATTGTTCTCAATGGCTCTCCTTTTTACGGTTCACTCAATGATTTGGATAGAAACTCCATAGAATCAATTGATGTATTGAAAGATGCTGCCTCGTTGACAAGTTACGGTTCACGTGGAGCTAACGGTGTAGTCCTTATTTCAACCAAAGTAAAAAAATAACTATAAAACGAGCGTTCTGTAAAGCTTATCACTACCAACAGAACCGTTTGCCCCGATGGCTAGTTTGATAAAATAAGACAAAAGCTTCTGCATCTTTGACAGAATTGTCATCTAAAAAACTTGTATAATAGTTTTAGCTTACCTACATTTGCATAAAAATTGAAAAAACAATGATTCGCTACAACTACCGTTTGCTTAGCTTCACTCTCTTATGCTTTATTGCATGTATCCACGCAACAAACAGCTCCGCTCAGGATAAGAAAAATCATACCACCGTCATTCTTTCGCTGGATGGTTTCCGGTGGGATTATCCCACAAAAACCGCTACTCCGGCACTGAATCAGATAGCCCACGATGGTGTAAAAGCCGTATCGTTGATACCATCGTTTCCATCAAAAACTTTCCCCAACCATTATACTATTGCCACCGGACTGGTGCCCGATCATCACGGATTGGTAAACAATTCTTTTTACGATCCGAAACTGGACAAACCTTATTCGCTCAGCAACAAAGATGCACGGTTTAATCCTGTTTTCTATGGGGGTGAACCCATTTGGATAACAGCTAAAAAACAGGGAGTAAAAACTGCTTCTTTTTACTGGGTGGGAACAGATGTAGACGATATGCGTCCCGACATCTGGAAAAAATACAATCAGCTGACTCCTTTTCCGGAACGTATAGACACCATTGTAAAATGGCTAAAACTTCCGCTGACCGAACGTCCGCGACTGATTATGGCTTATTACCATGAGCCGGACGAAGCAGGGCATAACTACGGACCGGATGATAAACGGACATTAAAAACCGTGCGCGAAATGGATGAGATGGTGGGTAAGCTATATAAACAAATCAAAGAACTGCCCAATTCCGATAGCATCAACTTTATCATTGTGGCCGACCATGGCATGGGGGCTATTTCGTCGAAACGAAACATTGTTTTGCGAGATTATATTCCAAAATCGTGGCCGGTAATGATACAGGGTGGAACACCCAACTTCAATATTTATGCTTCCGGTACCTGGAAAGATTCAGCTTACGCAGCCTTGAAAAAAGCTCCGCATATTCAGGTATGGAAACCCGCTGAAGTTCCGGCTTACCTGAACTATGGCAAAAACCAACGCGTTGGAGATATTATTGTGGTGGCCGATTCAGCCTGGAGTGTTAGTCTTTCAAAACCTGAAAAAGAAGGAACGGGTGGCACTCACGGTTACGATCCCCGTAACACGGATATGCATGCCATCTTTTACGCCGTAGGTCCCGACTTTAAAAAGAATTACGTACAACCCTCTTTCCAGAATACTCATATCTATCCCCTACTCGCTTATTTACTGGGCATACAACCGGCTAAAACCGATGGGGACTTGCAACAGGTTATAGAGATGGTGAGAAGATAGGGATTAGTGATTAACGATTAGTGATTAATGGTAATCTGGAGTTGAAAAAACATGTCTCCGATAGCACATTTCTGTAAACCGTGCTAAGACAAAGAAAAGATAACAGAGCTTCCACACAGGTGGAAGCTCTGTTTTTTTTACTTGACAGACCTTCCACGCGCGTGGAAGTAGTGTTTTTTTACTGGACGGAGCTTCCACACGCGTGGAAGTACTGTTTTTTTACTGGACAGAGCTTCCACACGCGCGGAAGCTTCATGGTTAGTTATGGACAATTCATAGTGGATAGTGGACAGTTGATAGTGGATAGTTGACAATTCATAGCTGGATAACTGAAAAACACAAGTAGGCATGTAAGCATATAAGCATTACCAACTATCAACTATAAACTGTCAACTGTCAACTATAAACTGTCAACTATAAACTGTCAACTACTGACTACCTTCCCAAGCCGTCGTCCCTTCAGGACTTTAGCATTGGGCTCAGTTATGTCGGGCTTTCAGCCCTTGGTCGTGGTTATTGGACTACTTACTTATCACTAATCCTTTATCACTAATCACTGTCAACCATCAACTGTCAACTATCAACTATCAACGGCCCTTTTTTCATAAATTCCGGTTCTTTATAAACTCTTTCCGCATTTCTGCGTTAAATAGAGAAAAAGATAATTATAAACAATTCGTCGTGCGCATGCCGTTTCGTTTCGGAAACCGACGACTATTAAACAAGATTATTATGGGATTACAAGTAGGTGATAAAGCTCCCGCCATATTGGGAGTAAATCAGGATGGAAAAGAAATTAAACTTGCTGACTTTGCCGGCAAAAAAGTGGTGTTATACTTTTACCCGAAAGACAGCACACCTGGCTGTACTGCTCAGGCTTGCAGTTTACGCGACGGCTACGACGACTTACGCAAAGCCGGTTACGAAGTACTGGGTGTAAGTGCCGACAGCGCCGCATCACACCAAAAATTTATTGCCAAACAAAACCTGCCCTTTAATCTTATTGCCGACACCGATAAAACTCTATCCGAAGCTTTTGGAACCTGGGGTGAAAAATCGATGTATGGACGACAATATATGGGCATGTTTCGAACCACTTTCCTGCTGGACGAAACCGGAACCATTACCCGGATTCTGTTACCCAAAGAAGTAAACACCAAGAATCACGCAGCCCAGATTCTTTAACCGATATGTAGTTTTTCCAAAGTTTCAAACCTTGGGAAGACTATACTTTCGGCTCTGTTTCTCCACTTTTCCCGCTCGAAGACCAGCGGTTTTCAAAGAAAAAAAAAGAGTACCTTTGCAAAAAAAACAGCATGGCAAATACACAAACTGAAATATTCTTTGAGAAGCTTCAATCTTATATAGACAATAAGGAACTGATAAAACTCAGCCTTACAGGAAAAAGAGATAAATTATCGGATTTAAAAAAGCTGATTATTACAGCTGTGGAACTAAAAAAAGGATATTGCCTGAATGTCGTTTACCGGCACAGCACCCGGGATATCACCAAAAACTTTGAAATAGCCGAAGGAATAGAACTCGCTGCCAAAGCGCTGGAAAATGACTTTGTAAATGCAGAACTTCTCTCGAAATTCACGCAATTGAACCTGATGGTATTGCCAAACGGAAAAGTAAAACTCAAAACTACTGAAAACAGTGCTCCTGCCCCACTCACTCTGGCACACGACAACATAAAAGAGCGTCTGATCAATACACACGGAAATATTTATCTCCGCGAGTTGGGTATTACGAACGTCAATTGGGAAGTTCGACGCGAAATGAGCGATAAGTATAAACAGATAAACCAGTATATAGAGCTTTTGGCTCCCAACCTGAGCGAACTAAAGCTGACCGATAACTATCATATTGTAGACATGGGTTCGGGAAAAGGTTACCTCACTTTTGCTTTGTATGACTACATAACCAATCACCTAAAACAGCCTGTCCGAATGACGGGTGTTGAGTTTCGCGAGGATCTGGTATGGACCTGCAACAGCATTGCCCGGCAGGCAGGTTTTGATGAGCTGAACTTTGTAAAAGGAACTATCGAAAAAACGGAATTAGAAAAAATAGATATACTCATAGCCCTGCATGCCTGCGACACGGCCACCGACGACGCCATTTTCCGTGGTATCAGTTCCGAAGCCGAACTGATTGTTTGTGCTCCCTGTTGCCACAAGCAGATACGAAAAGCGATGAATGTGGAGAATGAGCTAAGTTACATGACACGCTTTGGAATTTTGAAAGAACGTCAGGCCGAAATTATTACCGATAGCATTCGTGCTATGATTTTGGAAGCTTATGGTTACAAAACCAATGTTTTTGAATTCATTTCGCTGGAACATACACCTAAAAATGTAATGATAGTAGGTCGGAAAATGCCTGACTTAAATCCGGACAAACAAATAATACTAAACGCCATTATGGCAATAAAGAAACTGTATGGCATTGAGAAACATTATCTGGAAACTCTACTGAATATCTAAAAAGCAAATTTTACCGGATTATGTCTAACGGAGAAGTATCAGGAAAACAAAAAAACATGCATAAAATAAATGTCACTTTCAGTTTGTAAGTAAATTTTATTTTTCTACATTTGCACATAAAAAAAAGAGAAAGAGTACTAAATCATAACTAATACAGAAACAAATGCGAAATAACTTTAATCCCTGGCATCAGGTATCGCCACTCACCGAATCACACGACGTTGTGAAAGGCATCATCGAAATTCCGAAAGGTAACCGTGCTAAATACGAATTAGATAAAGAAAGTGGTCTGCTACGGCTAGACAGAGTCCTATTTTCCTCCATGTACTATCCTCACAATTACGGATTCATACCACAGAGTTATTGTGAAGACCATGACCCGCTTGACATCCTGATACTTTCGCAAATAGAAGTAGTCCCATTGTGTATTGTGGAAGCCAAAGTAATTGGTGTAATGCGCATGTTGGACAACGGTGAAGCTGATGACAAAATCATTGCTGTAGCTGCAGGCGATCCTAGCGTAACTCATTACAATGATATTTCAGAGCTACCGCCACACATGACTACGGAAATTATGAGTTTTTTCGAAGATTACACAAAACTGGAAAACAAAACAGTGGTGGTGGAAAAATTCTTTGACAAAGAAACAGCTATGCAAATCTTAGATAACAGCTACAAAATGTATCAACAACATTTTGGAGAATTGCATAAATGGATTTACGGCAAATAAACGCATAGTACAAAACAAAAGATCAAAAGCACGCAGAATAGCACAAATTATCGCAAATAATATTCTACTTTACAAATATTATTTGCGATAATTTGCGTATTTTGTGGTATTTGCGTGCTGAAAATACTTTTGATACAACTACTTTTTTATCTGTGATTCCAGTCAGATAATCATAACTCGGATAATATCGCTTGTTTAGCCTCCAGCAAAGCAATCACTTGTAATGCTTCTGCACAGTTTTTACAGACCATCAGTTTTTCGCGCCATTCAGCAGCACCATTAAATCCGGTTAAATAGACTTTAAAGAACCTTTTCAATACATTAAAATTCTGACTTTCGCCCCACACCTTATCGTACAAAGCAATATGAGTTTTCAATAGACTGATACGCATCTCCAACGACACAGCCATTTCATTCCGGTTAAACATCCAGGGATTTTTAAAAACACCCGTTCCAACCATTACCCCATCCACACCAAACCGATTGACATAATCCATAGCCATAGCATAACTATCCACATCCCCATTACCCAATACCAAAGTATCCGATTTACGGTCGTTACGCAACTGCACTGCTTTGGCTATTTCAGGCCACAAGGCTTTTCCGGTCGAAAGCATGCTTTGAGTTCTTCCATGCACCGTAATGGCAGCAGGATTTACATCGAGTAATTCCCCGATCCATTTTTCGGTAATAATTTCATTAAACCCTATTCGTGTTTTTACACTTACCGGCAACTTTGTAGCTTCTTTTGTAGCCAGAATGATTTCTTTTGCCAATGTCGGATCATTGATTAACGCCGAACAACTTTTACTTCTCACCACTTTTTTTACGGGACAACCCATATTGATATCAATGCCGTCGAACTGATAGATTTCTGAAATAAGTTGTGCACTCCTGAAGAATTTATCCGGATCCGAACCCCATATTTGTGCTACCAGTTTGGTTTGTGTTCTTTCGAGCCACTGACGTTCAGTATCACTTACCAACAACCGGGTACTTACATTTCGCCGACCTATTTTATTGCACAAACCATCCGTAGAGGTGAACTCGGTAAAAAGCACCTGAAGTGCCGCAGGATCGGATACGCAACGAATCACTTCCCGAAAAACCGTATCCGTTACATCCTCCATCGGAGCCAGTGCCACAATAGGTTTGGATAATTGTTTCCAGAAATTAGTCATTGCTGATCTTGTTTTGTAAAGAGGGTCGCAGCCGGCTTTTAAATATTTTACTTTCGGCATATTTAGCAGCATGTTGCTGACGAAGCTTTCGACGTTCATCAAGCGACAGGTGGATAATCTCCCGGCAGTCATCGCCGCAACATCCTTCGTACTTCGCCCGGCATTCTTCGCATTGAATAAAGAGCAGATGGCAATCCTGATTAGCACAGTTGGTATGCGTATCGGCAGGTTTACCACACTGGTGACAGCGGGAAATAACCTGTCCGTCGATAGATTCGCCCAAACGCTCGTCGAACACAAAATTCTTACCATAGAATTTGGAAGGCACTTGTAACTGTTTTATTTGCTGAGCATATTCTATAACACCACCATGCAACTGCGCCACATTGCTGAATCCATTATGAATGAGATATGAGCTTGCTTTCTCACAACGGATTCCCCCGGTACAGTATAACAAAAATCGTTTATCTTTTTCGGGGCTAAACTTATCCACCACTATCTGTATAGCTTCTTTGAAAGTATCGGCATCAGGACAATACGCTTTTTCAAAATGACCTATTTCACTTTCGTAATGATTGCGCATATCCACCACAATGGTGTCAGGGTCGTTGATGGCTTCGTGAAAATCGATAGCCGAAAGATGTTCGCCTACCTGCGATAAATCATAGCTATTGTCTTCAAGTCCATCGGCCACTATCTTGGGACGAACTTTGATGGTCAATTTATAAAATGACTTTCCATCGTCCTCAATTGCACGCTTTATGGGCACCTGATTTAATTCTGTGATGGAGTACAAATGATTCAGAAATGAATCCATGGTATGCTCGGGAACACTCATTTGCGCATTAATACCTTCATGCGCCACATAAATTCGTCCAAAACAATTCATTCCACTCCATACCCGATACAATTCATTTCTGAATTCCTGCGGGTGTTGAATCGGAAAATATTTGTAAAACGAAATTGTTGAACGCTTAAATGCCTCCTGATAAAGCTTTTCTTTTAATATCTTCTTGTCTATTCTATTTTCTAACATTGCTATAATCCATTACTCTGATAATTTTTCAGCAGTTTATAATTTTCTGAACTAGAACAACAAGTCTTACACTTTGTTTATTGAACGATGGAAAATAAAAATATTTTCAACCAAATACCGAAGAATTCAATCAGTTCTTTTGATCGGCTATTTAAGATCGGTTATTTCTTTATTTGGCTACATAAGTGTTTCACAGGCAATTTAAATTGCCTATCTTTGTACGCAAATTGGGAAAGCAGTTTATTGAAACACAATATTCAACAAATCTGCATTTTACATTCATCCATTCAGAAACATCATTACTTCAAATAAATTATGATTCTATTTTTCCGAACTCCCGCCCAACACATCTATGCTGTCCAATCTGCTCAACCTCTCAAAGTTGACGATGTCCATAAGTTGGAATGGCTTTTCAGTGAAGCTATGTTACTTGAATCTTCAACAGTCGAAGGTAATTACGTTGGTCCGCGCCGCGAAATGATTACCCCCTGGAGTACTAATGCCGTTGAAATCACTCAAAATATGGGAATTTCCGGCATTATTCGTATAGAAGAGTATCAGGTTGTTTCTCAAACACCATCCGTAAAAGGAGGGCTGGAATACGATCCGATGCTTCAACGTATTTACACCGGATTGAATCAGGAAATATTCACGGTAAATAAACAACCCGAACCAATTTTAGAAATTGAAGATATTGCTGCATACAGTGCTCAGGAAGGCTTGGCGCTAAGCTCCGACGAAGTGGAATACCTGAACGGCATCAGCGAAAAAATAGGTCGTAAGCTCACCGATAGCGAAGTTTTCGGATTTTCGCAAGTAAACTCCGAACACTGCCGCCATAAAATATTCAACGGTCAGTTTATTATCGACGGCGAAGAAAAAGAGCTGTCGTTATTCAAATTGATTCGCAAAACATCGGAAGAAAATCCGAATAAACTTGTTTCGGCTTACAAAGACAATGTTGCTTTCAATGCCGGACCCAGAATAGAACAATTTGCACCGGCAAGTGGTGACAAACCCGATTTTTTCCAGACTTCGGAAATTGAATCGGTTATCTCATTGAAAGCCGAAACACATAACTTCCCGACTACCGTTGAACCGTTCAATGGAGCAGCAACCGGAACAGGTGGTGAAATTCGCGATCGCCTTGGCGGAGGAAAAGCCAGTTTACCCATTGCAGGAACTGCCGTTTACATGACTTCGTACGCAAGAAATGATAATGCACGTAACTGGGAAAGTGCAATTAACCCACGGAAATGGTTGTATCAAACTCCCGAACAAATTCTGATTAAAGCTTCGAACGGAGCCTCTGATTTTGGAAATAAATTCGGACAACCACTTATTTGCGGATCATTGCTGACTTTTGAGCACGAAGAAAACAACAAAAAATACGGATATGATAAAGTGATCATGCTGGCCGGAGGTGTTGGATTCGGAACCATGCGCGATGCCCTGAAAGGTAACGTAGGTATAGGTGAAAAAGTAGTGGTAATGGGTGGTGACAACTACCGTATCGGTATGGGTGGTGGCGCCGTTTCTTCTGTAGAAACCGGTGTTTACGACAATGCCATCGAGCTAAACGCCGTACAACGTGCTAATCCGGAAATGCAAAAACGCGTTTCAAATGTAATCCGTACATTGGCCGAAGCTATTATAAACCCCATTATTTCTATTCACGACCACGGTGCAGGCGGTCATCTAAACTGTCTGTCTGAATTAGTTGAAACTACCGGAGGAAAAATTGATGTATCGGCATTGCCTGTGGGTGATCCTACTCTAAGTGCCAAAGAAATTGTGGGTAATGAAAGCCAGGAACGTATGGGAATGGTCATCAACGCGAAGGATATTGACGGCGTAAGTCGCATTGCCGAACGCGAACGTGCTCCGATGTATGTAGTCGGTGAAACTACCGGCGACATGAAGTTTGTATTCGAACAAGCCAACGGTAAAAAGCCTATTGATTTGCGACTGGATGATATGATCGGCAAACCACCTCGTACAATCATGACCGATACTACCATTGAAGAAAAGTTTGCTCCCGTTGAAATCAGCGAAGAAAAACTACTCGACTACATTCAAAATGTATTGCAGGTTGAATCGGTAGCTTGTAAAGATTGGTTGACAAATAAAGTAGACCGTTCTATTACAGGAAAAATTGCCCGTCAACAATGTGCCGGTGAAATTCAACTTCCACTGAATGATCTGGGTGTTGTAGCACTGGATTATCGCGGAAATGTGGGAATTGCAACTTCTATTGGTCATGCACCGCTTGCTGCATTGGTAGATCCGGAAGCCGGTTCGGTATTGGCTGTTGCTGAAGCACTCACAAATATCGTTTGGGCACCATTGACAGATGGTTTGGACAGCGTTTCGCTGAGTGCCAACTGGATGTGGCCTTGTAAAAATCCGGGTGAAGATGCCCGTCTGTACAAAGCAGTAGAAGCTTGTAGCGACTTTGCCTGTTCATTAGGGATCAATATTCCAACCGGAAAGGACAGTCTATCTATGACTCAAAAATATGGCGACGAAAAAGTATTTGCACCCGGCACTGTTATCATCTCGGCTGGAGCCGAAGTGTCCGACGTAAAGAAAACAATCAGTCCTGTACTCGTTAACGACTCAAAAACGGCAGTTTATTATATCGATTTTTCTTTTGATAAACATAAACTGGGAGGTTCGGTATTGGCTCAAACACTCAACAAGCTGGGTGATGAGGTTCCAACCGTACAGGATCCCGAATATTTCAAAGCTGCATTCGAAAGCATTCAGGAGTTGATTGGAAAAGACTTAATTTTGGCAGGACATGATATTTCAGAAGGTGGTATGTTGACCGCCTTACTCGAAATGAACTTCGCCAATACACAAGGTGGTTTAAATGTAAAACTTGACGGCTTAGCCGAAAGCTCACTGATAAATATTCTTTTTGCCGAAAATCCGGGTGTATTGATTCAGGTAAAGGAGAAAAGAACGGTTGAAAAATTACTGGAAACCAATGGTGTTGGTTTTGCCCGTATAGCTGAACCTATCAAAGAACGTCGTTTGGAAATTCATAAAAAGAGTATATCATATACTTTCTCTATTAATGAATTACGCGACATCTGGTTTCGTTCATCTTACCTGCTTGATCGTAAACAAAGCGGTGAAGTATGTGCTTCGGCTCGTTTCAGCAACTACAAGAACCAACCGTTGGAATTTGATTTCAATAAATCATTCAACGGTAAGTTATCGCAGTTTGGTTTATCACAAGATCGGACAACAAGTGGCATCCGTGCTGCCATTATCCGCGACAAAGGAACCAACGGAGACCGCGAAATGGCTTATGCTCTTTATTTGGCCGGTTTCGATGTAAAAGACGTTCATATGACTGATCTCGCAACCGGACGTGAAACACTGGAAGATGTAAACATGATTGTATTCTGCGGAGGATTTTCCAACTCGGATGTGTTGGGTTCCGCCAAAGGTTGGGCTGGTGGTTTCTTATATAATGAAAAGGCCAAACTAGCTCTTGATAATTTTTATAAACGCCCTGACACTTTGAGTTTAGGTATTTGTAATGGATGTCAGTTGATGATAGAACTTGGATTGGTAAACCCTGATCACGACGTGAAACCACGCATGAAACACAATGATTCACATAAGTTCGAATCGGGTTTTATAGGCTTAACTATCCCTGAAAATAACTCGGTCATGTTAGGTTCATTAAGTGGAAGTAAATTAGGTGTATGGGTGGCTCACGGTGAAGGGAAATTCTATCTACCCAGAGAAGAAAACAAATACAATATTATTGCTAAATATGCTTATGCCGGATATCCTGCAAACCCCAATGGTTCTGATTATGGTGTAGCAGGTATCTGTTCAACTGATGGCCGTCATTTAGCAATGATGCCACATCCTGAGCGTGCTATTTTCCCATGGCAATGGGCTCACTATCCTACCGATCGGAAAGCAAACGACCAAATCGCTCCGTGGGTGGAAGCCTTTGTCAATGCACGAAAATGGGTTGAAAAAAACATCTAATATAACCGACATATCTATTTGAAAAGTTCGACAATCAGTTTAAGCTGGTTGTCGAACTTTAGTATAATTCGTTTGTTTGTATACTGAATCAATAAAATGAAAAAAACATACACGCTATTATCGTTAATACTTTGCTTGTTGATTTCGCCCACTCTAGCAACAGGTACTGACTCTACTATTACAACCGTCTATAGAAATGGAGAATTTATTTCTCAATATAAGACTACATTAAAGGTGACAAGCAAAACTGTAGGAGATGTTACAGACCATTTAATTACCGATTTTCATCGTTCGCCTGAGAATCTTTTCAACTGGGCTTTGAAAGGATTAGGGTTAGAAGATAAAAAAAATGCCGAACTTATATTCGTTATAAAACCTTCGCATTTCGATGAAAAAACAGGAATCACTCATGGTCATTTCGATGTTTTAGTTCCGCATTTCACCACATTCAAGGATGTAAGAGTAGATGCTATAGCTGCAAAGAAAAATTACAAAAACGGAGAAACAAAAGTTAGTGTTGATATCATATATTCAAGTTTTCTGCTTAAAAATGGAGTTGCAGCCGTAACAATAATTCCACAAAAAGATGGTGAACAACTGCTGATTACCGATGTGAAGCTAAAATTTGGTTGGTTTTTCAATATTTTCATAACAAAAAAACGGTATAAAAGCATTATCGAATGGAGAATCAAGAAATTCTCAGAAAACATTAGAGACGAATGCGAACGAAGACAAGGAAACTTTACTCACTGATAAATTATTAATGATAAATAGTTAATGATTAATGGTACTTTCAGACAATTACATATTACACCATACACATTAAACATTACACATTACACATTACACCCTTTACACACGATTCAACACCCTATATGGCTGAAAAAAAACTTTTAGAAAAATTAGAAGGATTGCAACATAAGTTCGAAGAGATTTCGACATTAATCACCGACCCTGCAGTTATTGCAGATATGAAACGGTACGTGAAACTCAACAAGGAGTATCGCGAGCTGGAACGTATCATGCAGGCACAACAGGAATATAAAACAGCCTTATCTCATTTGGCGGAAGCCAAAGAGCTAATGAATAGCGAAACAGATGCCGAAATGCGCGAAATGGCTAAAGCTGAAATTGATGAGCTGGAACCTCGTATTCCGCAAATGGAAGAAAACATCAAGTTGTTGCTTATACCAGCCGATCCGGAAGATAATAAAAATGCTATTGTCGAAATTCGTGGTGGGACCGGAGGCGACGAAGCCGCCATTTTTGCAGGCGACCTTTTCCGTATGTATACTAAATACTGCGAAACCAAAAGCTGGAGAATAGAAATAACAAATATCAGCGAAGGCACCTCGGGTGGTTACAAAGAAGTCATCTTTACCGTTTCGGGCGAGAATGTATACGGAACCTTGAAATACGAATCGGGAGTACATCGCGTACAACGCGTACCACAAACCGAAACACAGGGACGTGTTCATACCTCAGCCGCCACCGTTGCAGTACTTCCAGAAATGGAAGAGTTTGATTACGAACTGAAAGAATCAGATGTGCGGGTAGATACATTCTGTTCATCGGGTGCAGGTGGGCAATCTGTAAATACAACCTATTCAGCCATTCGGTTGGTGCACATCCCTACAGGAACTACGGTACAATGTCAGGATGAAAAATCGCAACATAAAAATAAAGCCAAGGCAATGAATGAGCTTCGGTCGCGCTTATATGCCGTTGAGCATCAAAAATACTTAGACGAAATAGGCTCAAAACGTAAAACCATGGTTTCTACCGGCGACCGTTCGGCTAAAATCCGTACTTATAACTATCCGCAGGGACGTATTACCGATCACCGTATCAATTTTACCATTTATAACCTGTCCGCTTTTATGGCCGGTGATATTCAGGGAGTAATTGATCAACTGATTGTTGCTGAAAATGCGGAAAGACTCAAGGAAAGTGAATTATAAAACGATTGTTGCTCCCTCTGGTCGCGTTATTAATGTGATTAACTCACAGTGATCGGATTATTCTTTATAATATTTTCAATTATACTGTTACACAATTAAACATTAAACCGTTACACCTTTAAACCATACACCATTTACACATTACACCATATTATGACCAAACAAGAACTTTTTGAAAACATACAACGCAAAAAATCATTTCTTTGCGTAGGACTGGACACCGATGTAAATAAAATTCCAGAACATTTGTTTAATGAATCGGATGATGCTATTTACGAGTTCAACAAAGCCATTATTGATGCCACAGCCGATCTTTGCGTAGCTTATAAACCAAACCTTGCTTTTTACGAAAGTCTGGGACTTCAGGGTTGGGAAGTGTTGGAACGGACGGTAGATTACATCCGCGAAAACTATCCCGATCAGTTTATTATTGCTGATGCCAAACGGGGCGACATCGGGAATACCTCTGCCATGTATGCCCGTACATTCTTTGGCAATATGGATTTCGACTCCGTAACCGTAGCACCTTATATGGGCGAAGATTCGGTTACTCCTTTTCTTACTTACGAAAATAAATGGGTTACACTGCTGGCTCTGACATCCAATAAGGGAGCTTACGACTTCCAGTTTATGAAAGATGCCGAAACCGGCGAGCGTTTGTTCGAAAAAGTGCTCAAAACATCACTTACCTGGGGAACAGACGAAAACCTGATGTATGTGGTAGGTGCTACCAAAGCTGAAATGCTGACCGACATCCGCGCCATTGTGCCCGAACACTTCTTGCTGGTTCCGGGCATTGGAGCACAAGGTGGAAGCTTACAAGAAGTAGCTAAATATGGTCTTACCAGCACCTGTGGATTGCTGGTTAATTCATCGCGTCAGATTATTTATGCATCGTCCGAAGCCGACTATGCCAAAGCAGCACGCCTCGAAGCAGAAAAAGTTCAGGCAGAAATGGAACAAATCCTCTTTCAGGCTAATTTGATTCAATAAATTTCTCTAAATATCAACATACTAAAGCTCTTAATCTTTCCGGATTAAGAGCTTTGTTGTATAGATTAATTACACCATCTGCTTTCTCTAATCATGGAAGATTGAGCAACTATACCTCTGATGGTTGACAAGTACACGTCTGATGGTCGATAAGTACACGTCTGACGTCGACAAGTACACGTCTGATAGTAGACAAGTACACGTCTGATAGTAGACAAGTAATCCAATTATTTTCCTCCACCACACTTCAAATAAATGCATTCCAACATGTGATTGTTATATAGCAAAACATCAAAGGTCTGTATTATACCCAAAAAAAATAAGAAAGAAACAAGAACCGGTAACGATGATGAAATGCAGATGTAACAAAAACTAAACATCCGGACACTACATTTGCAAACTAATCCAATAGACTAAAAAAGTTAGCAATGGTTCTCACTGAAAAAGAAGAATTGGAATTACTAAAGGACGCCTGCAGGCAGTCTTTTGAAGTTCTTTATCATCGGTATAGTGGCAAGCTGTATAATTTTATGATGAAAGTTTCGAAGGGCGATAGTTATACTGCAGAAGAGTTGGTTCAACAGACTTTTATCAGAGTGTGGGAAAACCGTGAAAATGTAAATCCAGAAAAATCATTTATTTCATACCTATGCACTATCGCAAAGAATATGCTTTTGAATAGATACGAACATCAAACAATTCAATTTATTTATGAAGAATACATAAAAGCGAAAGTAACTGACTGCAAAAACATAACAGAAGAAGAAGTTGATAGAAAGCTATTAGAAGAGTATATAGATAAGCTTACAGATGAATTACCTCCTAAGCGAAAAGAGATCTTTGTTTTGAGTCGAAAAGAAGGATTCTCAAACAAACAAATAGCACAAAAACTCAATATTTCAGAAAGCACTATTGAAACGCAGTTGTCAAAAGCACTTTCCTTTATGAAAGGTCAGCTAAAACAGCATTACGACCACATTTTAGTAATACTTATTATATTGATAATAATTTAACCTTAAATTCACATTACAGAATAGTGAAAATACAATTGACAACTGTATATCATTATACATAGTACCGAATAGTATGCAAAAAGAAGAATGTATTGAAATAGTTGAACGTTATATTCATAATCAGACTGACCAAAATAATGTTAAGCGTTTAAAGCTTCGGATTAAAAACAATCAGGAAATCTCCTCGTGGCTTGAGCAAGAAATCACAGCTTCATCATCAACAATTGATAATGACGTGCAAACACGGATGTTCAGAAATATTGAAAATAAAATAGATATTAAAGACAGAACAGACAGCGAGAAACAAAATCGTTTTCAGCTGAATAAGTGGATACGTGTTGCCGCCATATTTATACTCCCCTTATTAACGGCTGCCGGTACGTACTTCTATATGTCCAGAAATGAAACTACACCAGCTCAGTTGGTCGTGGCAGTCGAACGGGGACAAAAAGCCAATATCACCTTGCCCGACGGAAGTAAAGTCTGGTTGAATTCTCAATCCAAGCTTACCTATTCTACCAATTTCAATGTAAAAAAAAGAGAATTGCAACTGGACGGTGAAGCTTATTTTGAAGTGACTCATAATCCTAGTAAGCCCTTTATAGTTCGAAGCAATGATATTTCTGTAAAAGCATTGGGTACAGCTTTTGGAGTGAAAGCATACAATGAAGACAAACTTATCTCTTCAATCTTAATGAAAGGCAAAGTACTGGTTACAACCCCCGATGGAGAAGCTATTCTGATGCCGAACGAAAGAATAATGTATGACAAGACTACACATAAAAAAGTGCAAAGTACGGTGACGAATGCAACCGATTTTACGGGTTGGATTCATAATGAATTGCGATTTGAAGATGAGTCACTGGGTGATATTGCCAAAACCATTCAACGGATCTACAATGTAGAAGTTCTATTTGCGTCGGAAAGACTTAAAAGCCAACGTTACACCGGGACGATCAATAATAACAGTTTGGAGAGCGTACTCAACATTATCAGTTTAACTTCGCCTGTTGCATTCCAAATCAACAACCAACAGGTTACACTCTCTGAAAATAATAAGCCCAAACAAAATACCCTCCTAAGACACTGAATGCTATTGGAAACTAAATGAAACAGCAAGTTGATATTAATTCGGCTTGCTGTTTTTTTGTTTATAACACATATTAAATATTTGTTACAGATAGTGGAAGAACTGTTCATAAATGTATACCAAATATCCAGTAGAAAATTCTAATGTTTAATATTACAACAATGAAAAAGAAAAGGAAAATTATTACAAAACCACAAAAAAAGACGATGCTCAAGGGCTGTTTTTACCTTCTCCTTGTACTGTTCTCAACCAGTTTGAGTGCACAAATCACGGTTGATGTAAAAAGTCAATCTTTGAAAGAAATCCTAAAAGTTATAGAAACAAAAAGTCAGTATCGTTTTTTCTATAACGAAGGTCTTAAAGGTCTCGACAAGGTAACATCATTACAAGTCAACAACGCATCTATCGAACAAACGATGTCATCTCTTCTGACAAATACAGACATTAGTTACAAACAAGAAAAAAAACACCTCGTTGTGCTTGTTGCAAAAGCGAAGCCGAACGAAAGTGAACTCAGAAAAATTTATGGCAAAATAACAGACACAAATGGAGATCCTATTATCGGGGCAAATATATTAATTAAAGGATCCGGAATCGGTTCGACTGCAGATGCCAACGGCCGATACACATTAGAGGTTCCGCAAGGTGCCGTCCTCCATGTTTCGTTTATCGGTTATAATCCAATAGACGTAAAAGTTGATGGCAAAACTGAAATTAATGTTTTATTGAATGATAATTTAAAAACACTGGACGAAGTAGTAGTGGTTGGTTACGGTAGCCAAAAGAAAGCCAATCTGACCGGTGCTGTTGATTATGTTTCGAGTAAAGTATTCGAAAACCGTTCGGTATCGAATGTTACACAAGCATTGCAAGGAGAAATTCCCAACCTGAACATTACCCTTACCGATGGGAAACCATCGCGTTCGGCCAGCTACAACATCAGAGGGACAACCTCTATCGGACAAGGTGGAAATGCACTGGTACTGATCGATGGTGCAGAAGGCGATCCGGCAATGCTGAATCCAAATGATATTGAGTCGGTATCTGTATTGAAAGATGCCTCTTCGGCTGCCATCTACGGTTCGCGCGGTACCTTCGGAGTGGTGTTGATTACCACAAAAGGTGCTAAGCAAGGTAAAACGATAGTAACCTATTCTTATAGCTCTACATACGGACAACCGGTAAATGTACCTGACATTGTTGAAGATGGCTATACGTATGCCTCTATGTTTTATCAGGCATATTACAATGCAAGGAATGCAACTCCTGCTAAGTTAAACAAAACACAATTTTTTTCAACCAGTTGGTTGAGCGATTTTAAAGCAAGAAAAGACGCAGGAAACACACAAAATTATGACGTTGTAAACGGATCGTATGTTTATTATGGCAACGAGAATTATTATAAGGCGCTATACAAAAAATCTACCTCTGCACAAGATCATAACTTCTCTATAAACGGCAATATGGGCAAAGTAGATTATTATTTGTCTGGTCGCTATTATGGCTATGATGGTCTTTTCAAATACAATTCGGACAAGTACAAAACATACAACATTCGGGCAAAGGAATCGCTGCAAGTTACCGATTGGTTGAAAGTTACAAACAACACCGATTATTCAAAACTTCAGTATCACAACCCGATCAATGTGGGTGAAGGCGGTTCTATCTGGAGAAACATTGCAGACGAAGGACATCCAAGCAGTCCGATATTCAATCCGGACGGAACTCTGACCTATTCTGCAGCCTATACAGTAGGTGATTTTATCTATGGAAAAAACGGAATAGATACAGATAACCGTATTCTCAAAAACACAACTTCAGCAACCGCCTCTTTCCTGAAAGACCAACTACATTTGAACGGTGATTTTACCTTCCGAACCACGGATAATAATGCCACGCAGATAAGAGTTCCGGTTCCTTACAGTACTTCACCGGGCGTAATTAGCTATTTAAGTAGCAATTACAACGACATAAAGTTAACCAATCAACGATATGATTATATGTCAAGCAATATTTACGCTGATTTCGCAACCAAAATTGCTGAGAAACATGCTATCAAAGCAATGGTGGGCTACAACTTCGAACAGCAGAAATATAACAATATTGCCACACAACGCAATGGTCTGTTGACGCAAGATGTAACCAATATCAATCTGGCTTTGGGACAAACCTACACTACTTCGGGTAGTTATAGCAAGTGGAATACAACGGGGTTCTTTTCGCGTGTAAATTATACATTTGATGATCGTTACTTATTTGAATTTGATGGACGCTATGACGGCTCTTCCAAATTTCCGACTGCCCAGCAATGGGGATTCTTTCCTTCGGCATCAGTAGGTTGGAGAGTTTCGGAAGAACCATTCTGGCATGTGAACCCCAAACTGATCTCCGATTTGAAAATCAGAGCCTCTTACGGTTCTCTGGGAAATGGAAACATTGATCCTTACAAATATCAGGAACTCTTAGCTATCAGCACATCAGGTAGAATGCTAAACGGTGTGAATAATCAGATTACAAGTTCTCCAACAGTTATTCCCAACGAATTAACATGGGAAACAGCTTCCACTGCCAATATTGGGTTAGACTTTGGAATGCTCAGCAACCATTTACATTTCACCGGAGATGCTTATATCCGTAAAACAAAAAATATGTACACTACGGGACCAACTTTGCCCGATGTGTTTGGCAGTAGCTCGCCAAAGGGTAACTATGCCGATTTGACGACTCGTGGTTGGGAAGTTTCTTTAAGCTATGCCAATAATTTCCGGTTGGCCGGTAAGCCTTTTAATTATCAGATAAAAGGAACCTTGTCCGATTATTTATCTAAAATTAATAAATACAACAACTCAACAGGAAGTTTGAGCGATTACTATGCAGGTGAAACAGTCGGTGAAATTTGGGGTTATCACGTTGAAGGATTATTCAAAGATCAAGCTGATATCGATAACCATGCAAAACAAAAATTACTTTATGCTTCATCCGATGGGCTAATGCATCCCGGAGACGTAAAATTTGGCGACCTGGATAATAGCGGAACGATTGACTATGGCACAAATACACTTTCAAACCATGGAGATTTAAAGGTTATTGGTAACACAACTCCCCGTTATACCTACAGCTTTACACTAAGTGCCGACTGGAATAATTTTTTCTTCTCTGCCTTTATTCAAGGTGTTGGTCATCAGGATTGGTATCCGAGCAGCGAAAGTATATTCTGGGGACAATATAACCGTCCATATAATAACATCCCTTCATGGCAAATTGGTAATATCTGGTCGGAAAATAATCCTAATGCCTATCTTCCCCGCTATGTTGGATACAATAACATGATTGCCCGGGGTGGTTTTGCAAACGATAGGTATTTACAAAATGTGGCCTATTGCCGTTTAAAAAATCTTCAAGTAGGATACAATCTTCCCAAACAGTTGATTGCGCCATTGAAAATACAAAATATTCGCATCTATGTATCGGGTGAAAATCTCCTATGCTTTTCTCCTTTATACAAATGGACCCGCGATATAGATGTGGCCAATATATATGGGTCTGATAGGGATTTGACAGACGGTAGTTCAGGCGATGGTATGAATTATCCTACTTTAAAAAACTATAATCTAGGCGTATCATTAACTTTTTAATTTGATTTGTCCATTAAAATCAAAACATTTACAAATGAAAAAAATAATATTCCCTTTACTAGTGCTTTGCACACTTTTAGCATCATGTAACCTGACAGAAGAGCCGGAGTCATCTGCATCAAAAAAATTAATTTTTGGTACTGAAGCCGGGCTTAAGACATACACCTATTCTTTCTATAACATGTTACCCGATGCCGGTTCGGCCTATCAACAAGATGCTATGGTAGACTATGGTGCTGTAAACAGTATCGACAATTTTATCCGGAAAGGTGCCTATTCGGCGGCCATCAGTACAGGCTGGACATGGACCAATTTGAGGAACATCAACTATTTTATTCAAAATTGTACGGATGAAAGTGTGAGTGATGCTGTAAAAAACAATTATATCGGTATTGCCCGATTTTTCAGAGCATGGTACTACTACAACATGGTGATACGTTTTGGCGACGTGCCCTGGGTTGACAAAGCTATGGATATCAATGATCCTGATCTTTACGCCAAACGGGATTCACGTACAACCGTAATGCAACATGTGATCGAAGATCTTGATTTTGCCAGTAATAATATAACGGAAACTGCAGGCGACGGAACGCTGATTTCAAAATGGACAGCTTATGCACTAAAATCGCGTATCTGCCTGTTCGAAGGCACCTTTGAGAAATACCATACAGAGTTAAACCTGACTGGTTCGGCAAACAATTATCTGCAATTGGCTGCCACCGCAGCAAAATATCTGATGGATAATTCAGGTTACAAATTGTATACTACGGGAGGAAGTAGTTCTTCTTTCAGAACACTTTTCACATCGGATGTACCGGTTTCAACCGAAGTAATTTTGGCAGATGCCTTCAGTTCTGCAAATTCACTGTATAGCTCAGCGAACTGGTGGTGGACATCGAGTACTTATGGATTAAGATGGAGCATGACCCGCAAATTTGTAAATACATTTTTAAATATCAACGGGACTCCGTTTACGGATAATTCCAACTATAGTACGATGGGATTCTATGATGAGTGTCAAAATCGTGATGCACGTCTTGCTCAAACCATCCGCACTCCGGGTTACAAACGCGATGGTTCTTATGCAGCTCCAAACTTTGCAAGTTATACCTTTACAGGTTATCAACCAATAAAATATTGCTTGGATCCAACTTCATACGATAATGGACAATATAACACCAACAGTATTCCATTGATTCGTTATGCCGAAGTGCTTATGAATTATGCCGAAGCCAAAGCCGAATTGGGAACGCTGACAGATGCCGATTGGCTTGCAACCGTAGGTGCATTGCGCTCGAGAGCCGGAATTACCGGAGGTTTAAACACCAAGCCGACTACAGTTGACTCTTATCTTCAAACTAACTATTTTCCGTCTATCACTGATCCTGTGATCCTTGAAGTGCGACGGGAACGTTCCATTGAGTTAGCACTCGAAGGATTCCGCTTTACCGACCTTAATAGATGGAAAGTGGGTGAACTGATGACAGTAACATGGGATGGAATATATGTACCTGCACTGAACACTCAGATTGATCTTGACCAAAATGGCACAATGGATGTGGTATTCTATAATGGAGCCGCTAACAAACCATCCGGTCTGCCTTCCGGCTGTGCTGCTATTAATGTGGATGGTTCTGTGGGTATCACATTGAGCAATGGTACTTCCGGTAATATTATTTTCGCCGGCGACAGGTACTGGTATCCTGATGGTCGTCAGTATTATTACCCGATACCAACTACGGCTATTACAAAGAATTCAAATCTGACACAAAATCCGGGTTGGTAATCAAGCTCAATAACAAATCTTAGTCTGATGGAACTTGTTTCAAATAAATGAAACGAGTTCCATTATTCTATAAAAACATTTTAAATGAAGAAAATACTATTTATTGCGTGTGCAGCATTGCTTGCTTTTAATGTACACGCCGAGAAAGAAAAACATGTTATTCTGATTACAATTGACGGCTTCAGACCTGATTTTTACTTAGAAAAGGAATGGCACACTCCGAATCTGCATAAAATGATTCAGGAAGGAACTTACGCCTTCGGAGTAAACAGTGTTTTTCCATCAATCACCTATCCTTCACACACCACCATTGTTACCGGAGTACAGCCGGCTGAACATGGCATTTATTATAATAACATGTTTGAACCGGATAGTATAACAGGGAAAATCTACTGGAATTTTCATCAAATTACGGCTCCTACCCTATGGCAAGCGGTTACGAAGGTCGGATTAAGAGCTTCTTCTATCAATTGGCCGGCTTCGGCCGAAGCTCCGGTGACGTATAACATCCCTGATATTGGTGGTAGACGGGATGATATGATAAAGTATGCTGTTCCGGCAGGGTTTTTAGACACACTGAATAATCAGTTGTTTCATAGCAAAGAAATAGCTGATATTGATTTAGGAAAAGATCAGAATTCCGCAAAGATTGCTGCATGGGTCATAAAAAAAGACAAGCCCAACTTTATGACCGTTCACTTGTTTTCGGTTGATCATTTCGAGCATCAGGAAGGACGACGGGGTAAAAAGGTGGAAGAAGCAATTGCCGATGCCGACGAAGGAGTGGGAATAATCAGACAAGCCATTCAGGAGGCAGGAATGACTGACAACACCTTGCTGATTGTAACCGGAGATCATGGATTTTTGGATGTAAACACCAATGTTTATTCAAATGTCTGGTTGGCAAAAGCCGGATTATTAGACAATCCGAACGGACAATGGAAAGCCCGTTTTCATTCCACAGGTGGAAGTACATTTTTATTTTTGAAAGATAAAAATGATACGGAAACACTCCTGAAAGTAAAATCAATGCTGAAGAATTTACCTGCTGAAGAAAAGAAATATATTCGGGTCATTACAACTGCCGAAGCACAAAAGATTGGTGCAGATCCCAATGCCTCATTGGAATTATCGGGGTTAAACGGAGCTTCCTTTGGTAATGAATATACCGGAAAAGCTGTTCGCTCAGGTAAAGGCGGTACACACGGTTATTATCCCGATTGCAGGGAGATACAGACAGGTTTTATCTGCGTCGGTAAAAAGGTGCAAAACAATTATGAAATAAAAGAAATGGATCTGAGAGATATAACGGCAATCGTTGCTCAGTATCTTGAGATCCCAATGCCATCCTGTAAGGGAAAAGTACCTGCAGGTTTATTCAAATAAACAATCATCATGAAGAAAATCGAATATCTATTATTATTTTTAATACTATTGTCAGCTAAGGTAATAGCAAAACAACCAGCCACTTTTACGGTAGCCACCTATAATCTGCGACAAGCCAATCACGAGGATTCAGCAAACGGAAATGGTTGGGGACAACGTGCTCCCTACATAGCAAAAATTGCTTTGTATCACGGGTTCGATATTTTTGGAACGCAGGAAGGATTTTACGGACAACTGCAGGATTTGAAACAACTGATGCCAGGCTATGAATATATCGGAGTGGGCCGCGACGACGGCAAAAAGAAAGGAGAACATTCTGCCATATTTTACCGTGCGGATAAGTTTCAGGTGCTCAATCATGGTGATTTCTGGCTATCGGAAGATCAAACGAAACCTAATTTTGGTTGGGATGCAGCGTGCATCCGTATTTGTACCTGGGGAAAGTTTAAAGAGATTGGTACCGGACTTACATTTGTGTACTTCAACCTGCACATGGATCATATAGGAACAAAAGCCCGTGAAGAGAGCGCGAAGCTGATTCTGAAAAAGATTCAGGAAATGCCGAAAGGTATGCCGGTAATATTGACCGGCGATTTTAATGTCGATCAGTTTTCACCGTCCTATCAGTTGTTAAACACATCCGGAATATTGCGTGACTCCTATGATAAAACGGCTTTGACTTACGAGCCCGTTGCAGGTACATTCAACGGATTCAATCCCAACAATTCACCCATTGGACGCATTGATCATATTTTCCTGACCAATGATTTTTCTGTACTAAGATATGGAATATTAGACGATACTTATCGAGTAGCAAACAATGAGAATGGAAAGAAAGTACAGGTTAAAGCAGTTGAGAAACAGAAGACAGAAGCCAGATGTCCTTCAGACCATTTTCCGGTGATGATAACAGTGGAAATAAAATAGATGTTTGAATGCATTACATTCTTGAGTTATTATATTCGTTTTAATATAGATGTACTTAGATAAATATAATGTCGGATAAGTAAATCAAGAAATGGAAAAAGATTAGAACGCGGATAAACGCTGATATAGCGGATTTTCATACGGATTTTAATCTCGACAAGTCGAGATGATTTTCAATAGTTCAGGGTTCTATCTGTCATGCTTGCATGACTAAAATCAGTTTTAAATCCGTCTAATTATCATCCGTTTTTATACGCTCAATCCGTAAAATCTGCGTTCCATTATTTTTTAAAAATACGACATTATATTCTTCCGCCTACTTAGAGTCTGCTGAAAAACGACTAACTCATTATATGTAAATTCAATATAATTACATTTAGTTTTTCAACATGCAAGATTTTTGCAACTATCCTCTTATTTTCTTT
>WSSedL1CaDRAFT_10000359_pt1 | contig 32060 bp, 27 predicted proteins | sample WetSurSL1Cattail_FD_9464 | JGI IMG/M metagenome (IMG submission 9464)
AGGATGAAATAAATGTTTTGAATGCTTTATTATGAAAATTAGGCCATAAAGGCGGGTTCGGATAGCATCATGCGCATTGCGTCCTGGTCGGAACCCGAAACTATTATCTGAAAATGGCTTTTCAAATATCGGGGTCAATACTTGGCTTATGGCTTGCTGTAGCACTCTGTCTATCACTGTTGGGATTCCCAGTTTCCTTACTTTTTTATTTTCCCCTTTGGGTATTTCTACCCTTCTTACAGGGTTCGGTCGGTATTTTTCCGTCCTTGATTGCTTAAGTTAGCTGCTTTCCGTTTTCTTCGAGATGTTGTTAAAATTCATCCACTTTCATCCCATCAATTCCGCTTGCTCCTTTATTGAATTTTACTTTTAGGTACGCCTTATTCATGTTGTCACGGTCCAATATTTTCTCCAGCAACCGTTCCGTCGATAAGTCCGTGTTGGTGGTGTTGTTTTCAGTTATCTGTGATGAATCATAAACTTCCCCATAGTTTCCCTATTCCGCAGGTACCTTCTGGAAATAGCCCTCTTGACGCGGTGTCTATATTTTGCTGCATCTTTAGTAACTTTCATTGACTCTCACCTCCTAAAGTTCGTCCTTCCTTCGTATTGTCGACTTTACGAAGTACTGCGATTCTGCTGACCTCTCATGATAAATCTTGTTTCAACCGTGCTTCATACTTTGTTTCCGCACGTTCATGAGTCCTCCCCATGTAAGAACGCAATCTTTCCTTCCATATATCTGTCATATATACACCGCATGTTCCGATAGTTGTGGGCTTTGGTTTGTTATGCAACCTTACCCTAACATACATATGCCTAATATGATTCCTGTTCGTCCGACTGGAAGTTTGCCGCCATCTTCGTTCAGGATTCCACGTCACCGTAGACACCCTTTTGCTTTTGGCTATATATTTGCTACTATCAACCTACACTCGGGACTTACGCGTTAGATTGCACCCCATGCTGGGCACACATAAAAAGGGCCACCCCGGTTAACCAGGACGGCCCTCTAAATTTTATACACTTATTCGTCCATTATTATATTGGGGAATGATCGGGTACTTATTCAAGGCGAGACAACGTCCGATATCCTCTCCCATGCCAATTTCTTGCAAATAATGACCGTGCTGCGTCTGATTAACGAAACCTTCCAAATCCGATGCGGCTCTCTCATAAACATACAATGCCAGTTTGGCTGTATCGGTTAACAGTGGCCGGATACTTGCCTGCAAAAACTGAATCATTGCTCCGGCGCAGGCCATATCTTCCAAACAGAGGCTATGATCGCGCCCCGAACATATTAGCACAATATCCCGAGTACTATCCTGCAAACGATCCGTGACCGCTCCAATGTTTAAAAAAGAACCGATCCAGACCTCTGCCGCTCCTTGCGCCGATTTAATGGCTTTGGTACCGTTGGTGGTGCAGAGTATAAGCCTTTTGCCGCTAATTCGCTCTTCGGTATATTCAGCCGGCGAGTTCCCTAAATCGAAACCCTCTATTTTTAAGCCTTTACGTTCACCACCGGTAAGGCACTCCTTGGAACCAATGACTCTTACCAGGTCGACAACCTCCGCCGGTTCAATGGCGGGAATAATCTCCGAAGCTTTATTGCCCAATGCCGTAACAATGGTGCTGGTAGCCCGCAGCACATCAATAACCACCACTTTTTTATCGACTAAATTTACATTACTATCGGGAACAGGTAAGACATCAACCCGCACAAGATCTTCCTCCATTATTTCTTTAATATATGTGGTTTTAATTGGCCCATTAATTTGGATACTTGAGTCGGATCCGGTTGCCAGTATACTTCGTAGAACTTACCGGGCAGTGTATAACTTTGAAATCCATTTTGCGGATTGACTTGCTTAACAAAACTGACCAATCGAAGCGTTTCTTGGGTGCTTAAGTCCGTCTTTACATACTGTTCTCCAAGTTTCAAAATACGGGGTATTTTCAGCAGATTATCCGGCTGCATTAATTTCCGGTACAGAGCATGCAGCAATTTTCTTTGTCTTTCCACCCTGCTGATATCTCCCAGCGGTTCATTTCTGAAGCGTACGTACTGTAATGCTTTATCGCCATTTAGCATCTGAACGCCGGGATCTAAATCAATAGTAAACTTACCGTATTCATCCGCATAACGCATTTTTTTATCCACATTCATCTCAATCCCACCCAATAGATCAATCAGTTTGGCAAAACCTTCAAAATTAACCTCTGCATACCGGTCAATCCGAATCCCGGTCATTTGAGCAATTGCCTTTTTGGTCAGCGAATACCCTCCAATTACACTGGCATCATTTATTCTATCCAATCCATGTCCGGGAATATCAACCAAACTATCGCGCGGGATCGATATCAGGGATATATTATGCCTGGCGGGATTGATAAATGTTAAAATTAAAACATCGGTCCGCGGCATAGCCTTTGGATTATCATGGGACTCCGGAGTAAGAATATTGCGGTCCATCCCAATCAACAGGATAACCATTGGCTTTTTCTGGATCAAGTTTTCCTTGATCACATAGCGATTAATACCATAAGTAATAACCGCCACAATTAAAAAAATACTCAAGAAGATTCCAGCCAAAATTAACTTCTTATTGGGATCTTTCGCTGTGTATGGCATGAAAATCACCCCTTAAACAATATACAAACCTTTCTTAATTAAACCTTCATTTGAATTATCGTCCATTTTCTGATAGTATTAATATCTTTCGTGGTAATTTTAGGTTTACCCTCTATTTTTTATAAAATAACCCTTGCTCCACCAAGAGAAAAGCACTCTGCCTTTAAGCAGAGTGCTTTTGATAATAACACAAGTAACTTGATCCAGAATCGCTCCATTTACCCCGTATAAAAGGAACTACTTCCAATAATCGAAGGTCAAAGCGAACGAAGGTGTCAAAATCATTAACCTCCATTAATTCTACTTCCGCAATACGATGGTAGGTGTTCTGGTCCTGAAATACGATTGCTCCTAAAACCTTTGGTTCCCATTGTTTGCTTTTAATATCCGCCAAAACTTTGGGGTCAATCCATTCGTTCTTATAAGCCAAATGAGTTTGGTATCCGCTTCCCAGGCTGGTAATCGTCTCAACCAGCCACTTCTTCTTAACCTGCATCAGGAGGGTTTTAGGAGTCGCCGAATCATTCATTATGCTCCCTCCCATGATCTGCCTTATGTCCTAAAGGCCCAATCCCTTAAAGGCCTTATCATAAAACATTATATGCAGGCCAGTTAAAAAAGTTATTCGAGGTGAATGATTCGGGCTTTCGCTACCGTTTTGGCCTTCTCCAATTTAGCGGCAATCTCCGGTTCTACCGAGTCGACATTGATGACCATTATTGCGTTGCCGCCTTGTTGCTTCCGGCCCACCTGCATTGAAGCGATATTAATCCGTAATTGTCCCAGAATTGTACCGACTTCTCCGATAACCCCGGGTTCATCCGAATGATTAATCACAATCATATTCCCTTGCGCTTCAATATCAAAGTGATAACCGTCAATCTCAACGATACGGGCTTCATTGTTCTCAACCAGGGTTCCTGACAAGGTATGATTTCCGTGAGCCGTTGTAGCGGTAATCTTGATCAGACTTGCATATCCGGTAACATCTTGGATCTTGGATTCATGAATCTTCAATCCGCGTTCTTTGGCTAAAAACATAGCGTTAACCAGGTTTACTTCATCGGCTAAACTGACCTGCAGTAAACTTTTAATCAGGACCATCGAGAGATAATTGGTCTCCAGCTTCGATATCTCTCCCAAATAACTAATTTCCAATTTATTGATAGGCGGGGACACCAATTGAGCGGCAAATTTCCCGAGTGCTTCTATCAAACCGGTATAAGGCTGGATGGCTAACCTAACCTCGGGGCGCAAGGACGGCAGATTTACTGCATTTTTAAAGGACTCCCCTTTTAAGATTTTAATTACTTCTATCGCTACATCCACCGCCACATTTTCCTGAGCCTCGGTGGTGGAAGCCCCTAAATGGGGAGTCACCACTGTTTGCGGCAACTCGATTAGGGTTCGATCTGCGGGCGGTTCCGTCGGATAAACATCGATTGCCGCTCCAGCCACCTGACCGGATTGAATGGCCTCAGCTAAATCATGTTCATCATATATTCCACCCCGCGCACAATTGACTAAGCGAACTCCTTTTTTCATGCGGGCAAATTCTTTAGCACCAAACAAGCCCTTGGTTTCTGCGGTTAAAGGCGTATGTACGGTAATAAAATCCGACTCCGTAATGACCCTCTCAAGCTCAACCGAACTAACTCCGATCGAATTTGCTCTTTCTTCGGTTAGAAACGGATCGTAGGCCAATACATTCATGCCCATGCCAATCATGCGTTTCGCAACTTCAGTACCGATCCGCCCCATCCCGACAATACCCAAGGTCTTTCCATTAATCTCAACTCCGGTAAATTTCTTGCGGTCCCAGGCGCCGCTCTTTAAAGAACCATGAGCTTGAGGTATATTCCGTGCCAACGCCAGAAGCATTGCGATGGATAACTCGGTAGTCGAAATGGTGTTACCATCGGGAGCATTTAGTACAATAATCCCTTTTTTAGTGGCAGCCTCCACATCGACATTGTCGACTCCAACCCCCGCCCTGCCGATGACTTTTAGTCGCTCCGCCGCTTCAATAACGTCAGCCCCAACTTTAGTCTGACTTCGCACGATAAGTGCATCATAATTTTTTATTTTGGCGATTAATTCTTCTTTGGTGTGATCGGTTTTTACTTCAACCTCAAATCCAGCTTGCTTAAATAAGTCAATCCCAGCCGATGTAATGGGGTCGCTAATTAAAACCCTAACCATTAAAAAACACCTCTTCCTTTTTTATTTCCTGCTTTTATAAATAAAAAAGCCTTCCATCCCGTTAGGGACGAAAGACCGTGGTACCACCCTATTTTCCGCAGCCAGATTTTCAGCCGCAGAATCTTAAACAACCTGTAACGGGCTAACCCGGCGGGACTTACTCTAATACCAACACACTCGGGCCGAAGTTCGGCAAGTCGGTATTATTTCATTTCCGCAGTTCCGAGGGGGATTCTCTCTGATCCGGCACTGGTTTGCAGCTGACACCAGCTCTCTGAGGTCGAAACCATGAGATACTGTTCCTCTTCATTACCATCGCACATATTAATATATAGTTTCATTATATATTTGCTGTGCGTTGAATGTCAAGCTAAAATTATTCTATCAAAAAATACACTTTTGCCCGAGAGCAAGCCGGGCTGAATGATTGCTATACGTACAAAATTATTGAATTTCATTTCCATACTGATCCACCCGACGGATTTTTTCTTCTTGCCCGGTATTGGCATTATAATAAATTAAAAACCGGTTTAACCCTTCCATGCAAGAAACCTCATAACAGGGCACCTTGTTAAACATCTCATCGAGCACCTGAGCCAAATGAACTTTTTGGATTTTAATATGCGGACTTATATACCGTCGAATCCGGCTCTCCGAATAGCGCGATTTAAAACCGGATGAATCATTGGGATCATAAAAAGTCAAATAGGGTACGGCATCCACACCTAAAACTTCACCATTATCCTGAGCCACCTGAACTTTGACTAATTCCGGGTAACGTAGAACTCCGTTCCGTTTTGAAATGCAAGAAATCGAGCAGACATTGCCGAACCGCTCATCGGCCACTGCTTCCATCGCGTCATAGCCGTTACGATGTAAGAAACCAATCGCTTTCTCTTGCGCTTGATTAAGATTTAGACGACTATTCAGCACCGGACGGTTACCCAGCATCCACAGAACATGGCCCCCTTTCACACTAATACTTAAATTGCGACTATTGTCGGAATTCTGGGGATCAACAATTGAACACATGTAACTAGGAAAACTTCCTTTAATCAAGCCTTCATATTTCACCCGGGCTCGCGGCATCTCGGCCGCAACAAAACGTTGGGCAACAGCTAGGGCATCGCGGGAACTAATATTATTGCCAGTCAATCCGGTAGGTTTGGGCACAAAGTTAAGATTGCTCCCCTGAAATTGGACATCCGGGACCCGTTTAAGCCCATCTTCCAGCATTAAAAAAGATTTCGTCACCGTATTATTATTGAAATTGGCGGCCAATCCACTGGCGCCAACCGTCCCCATTCTATCGACCTGCAACCAGCGAGCCCGGTTATTATAAAAATCTCCGCGCAAAGTATCCAAATGTCGTTTAATTATTTGAGTACGATCCCGTAAGTTTTTTAATGCCGTCCATTCCGATTCATCGATCGATGTTCCTTTAAGCAATCTGTTTTGAGCCGAATTAAGGCAGAAAGCACTGCTGGCTGCAAAAATAGTTTTACAGCGGGAGAGGTCCATAGAAGTCAATGGTAATTGTCCCAAATCATTTTGACAGGAAGTTGCCTCTCGCCACGCCCCCGTCAGTAACCTGATCGACTGTGGAAAAGACCCCGCCACTAAAGCCTTGGACATTGCCGTTTCCATATTACCTACATGATTGGTCAAGTCTTCAAATGCTCTCTGGTACTGATTTTCGGCATTAATCTCGTATTGTCGCCGGGTCTGATATTGTGAATACCCCCAACCGCAAACTGCTATCAAAGCCAATGCTAAAATAGGGACCACGAATTTATTTCTCACCCTAATCATCCTTTCAAAGGGATTCCTTTTTCAAGTAATATTCCCATGGGAACGAGGTTGCTATGCATTAAATTGGCGTAAGTTGTTAATATGAGCAGACTTGGAGGGTATTGTCCATTGAGGACTTTTAAAAACTTAGCCCGTATTTCCGGATCTATGAATATGTATTACATCATTCTCACAGTTCCAAGACTTAAAATTCTAAAGCAATAGCTGCAAATAGACGATAAATTAAGTGACATAACACAATGACAACTGGCGGATGGTAAAAGCAGATCTTTTAATTGGAGCCACACTTAGCGGGGTAGGGAAATATGAATATTCCAAAGAAAAAAAACATTCTAAACTATGGTATTGTCTTTACATTGTTTTGCCTCTTGGCAGTTACGTTGCTTTACTCCCTGGCCTACCAAATCATCATCCAGAATATAAAAGAAACATTGGTCCAGGTAGCTCAGCAAGGGGCCGAACGGGTATCCGATAGCTTAAACGGTTATCTGAACATACTCGAAGCTATTTCAGCTCTTGAGCCGATTAAAAATCCCCGGACTCCATGGGAAACCAAGTTGCATATTATTCAATCAATCGCCGCTCGGAAATATTTGAATCTTAAACGGATCAGTATTTCCAGGCCGGATGGCACCTCCCAGACCAGCGATGGGAAAAAAATTAATATTTGGAACCGCAGTTATTTCCAAAAAGCTCTTTCCGGCAAACGAGTGATCTCTGATCTATTAATCAGCCGGGTCGACAACTCTGCGGTGATTATTTTTGCTGTGCCGGTTTATTATCAAGGCAAGATCACTTCCGTTCTTTACGAGACTCACTCGATAAACGCCCTCCATGAAATTATCAACGGCATCCGGATGGGTCCTAAAAGTTATTCCCTGATTATTAATAGAAAAGGTAAGCTGATCGCCCATCCCAACCGGTCGTTGGTATCCGTTACCAATCCCAATAATTCCAAAGAGTATTCCAAAGCCATCGGTCTTGGTACCCTAAACCGTAAAATGGCTTCCGGAAAAACCGGGGCCGGTAATTATTCCTTTGCCGGAGTTGAAAAGTACCTGGGATACGCCCCGATCAAGGGGACGGAATGGTCATTTGCGATTACCATACCCCGCAAAAACATTTTTAATAAGCTAAATCAAACCATGTTTTACCTTGGATTATTAATTCTATTGGTTCTTTTACTCTTTTTCACCTTAAATTTAAACAATCTCTCTTTAAAACAATTACTTTCGCGCGAACAAACCTTTCTGAACAACGCCATTGACACCGCCAATATTATTATGATCGAAATTAACAGCATAGGAACAATAACCAGTTTCAACCGTTATGCTGAAGAAAAATTAATTTTTGGTCAAAAGGAGATTCTCGAATATTTTACTATTTATGACCTTATTCCCGAGAAATCCGCCAATCAAATTACCATGATCATCCGGAATGCCGCTCAAGAAAAGAACCAATCCCGCATCGAATTTCCATTAGTCAAAAAGGACGGCGGGATTATCCATGTCTTATGGAGCATCAATTCCGAAAAGTACTCCTCCAAAAGCATTGATCGAATAACGCTTATGGGAATCGATATTACCGACCGGGTCGCCTATGAGCAAAGATTATTAGAGAGCAATCAAGAGCTGAATGCGCTCTCCCAAGAACTGGTTGCTTCCGGAGAGGAGCTTCGGAGGCTGGCCTATTATGATTCTCTCACCGGGTTACCCAATCGTTCTTCTTTATTTGAACAAAGCGCCCTGATCCTCGAAACTGCCATCACTACAGGAACCCAAGTCGCCCTGGTATATTTAGACATTGATAATTTTAAGTTAATCAATGACTCTTTCGGTCATTCCATGGGGGATCGGCTTTTAATTGAAATCAGCGCCAGACTGAGTTCCATGCCGGACAATTCACAAGTATTCCGGCTGGGTGGCGATGAGTTTGTGGTATTGTTCGCCGGTTTCTCTGATATAGGCAATCTTCGGAATATCACCGCAGCGATTATGCGTGATTTCTCCCGTCCGCTGAATATCCAAGACCATACTTTTCACATCTCTTTAAGTATGGGAATTACCCTCTTTCCGGATAATGGTCAAAATATTGAGGACTTGATGAAAAACGCCGATACGGCAATGTACCGAGCTAAGGAGTCCGGTAGAAACTTATGTCTATTCTTTGATCGCTCAATGAATGATATCATCGTTGCAAAAGTAAAAATGGAATCCGCACTTAGGGGAGCACTGGAAAATAAAGAATTTTTTATTGTTTATCAACCGCAAGTCGAGGCCGGGAGTGGTGGGGTGATCGGTTTTGAAGCTTTAATCCGCTGGCAAAGTCCAAAATATGATATAGTCTCACCGGCCAGATTTATCAAGATTGCTGAAGAAACCGGGCTGATTATTCCGATTGGCCTGTGGGTTTTGGAAGACTCTTGCCGTTTTGCCGCCGAACTACAAGAAAAAGAATTCCCGCATCTTACCATATCCATCAATATTTCTACCCGCCAGCTTTTACAAAAAGACTTTGTGGAATCGGTTGAACAGGTTATATCGAAAAGCGGGATATCCCCTAACCAAATAGTTCTTGAGATAACTGAAACCGCACTCATGGAATCATTTGAGACCAATCTAAATAAATTGCAGCTGATCCGGGAACATGAGGTCAAAATTCATTTGGATGATTTCGGAACCGGCTATTCTTCCTTGAATTATTTAAGAAGTTTGCCGATCCATATGATTAAAATTGATAAAACATTTATCGATGATCTCCGGAATGACTTACAACAATCGCTAATCGCAACTATCATTATTTTGGCCCACCAGATCCATCTGAAGGTGATTGCCGAAGGTGTCGAGACTAAGGAACAATTAGAATTTTTAGTCCGTAAAAATTGTGACATCATTCAGGGATTTATCTTCAGCAAGCCGGTCAGCGAGGGTGAAGTCTTAAAAATCGCTCATCAAGGTTTGCTAAAGCCGCTCCCTCCCTCCCAGCCGGGATAATTCAATTTAGGCTCAAACAATCCGGTACAAATCCGGATTAATCCCGGCGATAAAGGGTGACAACTCGCCGGTATAATACAAAAACAGGCGGTGCAAAGCACGAGTGCAAGCAATATAAAGCACCTGACATTCGATTTCTCGATGATATGTTTGTAAACCGGCATCGCAGATTACGACTGCATCAAATTCCAGTCCTTTCGCCAAATATCCCGGAATTACCACTATACCGCGCTGAAACTCCTCTTGTTCCGCCGTAATCAGTATAAGGGATATTTTATCTTTTAATCGCCGATAGATGTCCATGGATTCTGCGGCGGTTTTAGCAATCACTGCAATCGATCGCCAACCTTCTTCCTGAAGTTCTTGAATTGTCCGACTAATGCAGGAAGCAATTAATTCCTTATCGGCAACTCGAATTAATTGCGGTTGGGGTCCGCTACGTCCGATTTGTTCCCCAAAACCGCTCTGCGGAAGTAATTCTCTGGTAAACTCTTGAATCTCGCGGGTTGAGCGATAACTTTTGTTCAGCCTCAACGATAGTGAATCGTTCGGGTCCCGTGTCTCATCGCTTATTAGGGCGGCAATTTTGATGAAATCACTCTTTGCTTGATAATAATTAACCTGTTGATCCGGATCGCCCAAGACGGTCCAATAGCAATCAGGAAAGAGCTGTTTTAAAATTTCGAATTGCAAAGCCGTGTAATCTTGGGCTTCATCAACTATTAAATGGCGAATGCCCCTTTTAACCGGAAATCCCGCCAAGCATCCTTGAAAATACAGAAAGGGAATCGAGTCTTCATAAGAGATCCTGCCGCTATCAAACCATTCCAATGTCTGTCGGCAAATGTCCGGCCAATTAGTTGGGATCCCATCTTTTCCGGCGAAGCGGCCAAAAAGTTCCTGTTCCTCAAACAAACGACGGTATTGAAGGAATGGCTCCATGGTGGTAAGGCGTTCAACTTCTGCTCGGAGGCCCCTCAATTCCTGCCAGGCAGCCAACCGGGCTAAGGCCTTAATCATCTTTCCATTGACCTCTTCACCCGACGCGGCGATGGCTTGTTCTTTATCTCTACGTAGTTCATAAACAATCGGACGAAGTTTAACCCCAATCCGGCGCCGAATCTGCTTTAACCGCCCCATAATCGGCAAGTAGGCCAAATTTTTAAAAAAGAGCTCCTCCCATTCGGCTTTAGAAAAGACGGTTTGACCCCGAAATTGGATCACCGGATATTCACGGATCAGGGTGTCGGTGAGAAAAAAGAGATAATTCCGGATGACTCGTCCAAAATCAGCCGAAGACTTATAGTGGACTGCGGCTATCCGGACCGCATAATCGGCTGTAGCAAATTGCCCCAATAAGTATTCCCATTGGGAAGCCGCATCCTCAATCCTTAACGGCAATGCTAATCTTAATTTACTCACATATTCCTGAAAAGTAGTCCGAAAAACATTACTCTCTCCCAACTCGGGAAGAACATTACCAATATAATCGATAAATATCTGGTTGGGCGATAGGATTAAGATATTATTCGCAGTTATCCGGTCACGTTCCCGGTAAAGCAGATAAGCGATTCGATGGAGAGCTATCGATGTTTTGCCGCTTCCGGCAGTGCCTTGGACTATTAAAATCCGGTGTTCTTGATCCCGGATTACTCGGTTCTGTTCTCGTTGAATCGTATTGACAATGGTTCGCATCCTTTGGTCTACGCTTCGGCTTAAGATCTGCTGCAATATTTCATCATCAATCTTGAGATCAGCATCAAACATATAAACCATCCGGCCATCACTGATTTTATACTGCCGCTTTAAAATAATTTCTCCTTGAATAATTCCCACCGGGCACTGATACTCAGAGTAACCCAACTCATAATCGTAAAACATGCCTGCCACCGGAGAGCGCCAATCATAGATCAAATTTTCCCCGCTAACCGAATCAGTCAGTGTGGAAATCCCGATGTAAATCATTTCCGGTTCCGTACGAGTCAAAGGCGCTTTTTCCAGAAAATCAATCCGGCCAAAATAAGGCGAGCGGGCCATCTTTTGCCATACCGCCAACCGCTGATAAGATACTTTCGTCAGACGGCGTTGCCGTTCGACATTGTCGATCAATTGTGCCTGATCCCATAAACTTGTCCGGGGGGATTCCCAGTAAGCATTTAGTACCTCCGTGAGCTCTTGATGAAACGCTTGGGAATTTTTCATTGCTTGATCCAACTGTAACTGAATCCGGGAGCGCACCAGCTCAAGTTGGTGAATTTCTTTTGTCTGTTCGTTTTCGTCCATGATCAAATAACCCCTTATTCAATATTTTGGCCTAGTATAATCAATTTGATTGAAACCCGCAACATGCTCTCAAAAAGATTGACTTGAAAACAATTGTGTGATATGATATAAATGATTTTTTGTAATATTATTTTAATATTTGCTCTCCTATTATAACGCACTGTTGTGAATTTTCAATCCCTAGATTTTTTAATTTTTTAATACTATATGGTAGCTAACGAACGTCTTTACGATAAATCATGAATCAAAAAGTTGGCCGATTTGGCCAACTTTTAATTTTTGCCCGGGAAAATTCTCTTCTAGCAAAAGCCGGATGATTTCAAATTTATAATAAGAAATCAAATGTTTGGGGATTGATTGTATTATTGTTTTCCAGAAAATATTCATTAATAATTTTAATGGCCAATCCTTGGGCCAGTTTCATCCCCGTGTTGCTGTTGGTCATAATAACAACTCCCCGTTTCGATTCTTTACTGGTAGCCATAATACTACAATAATAATGGACATTTCCCCAATGCCAAAAAAAATCTTCGCCGGGAGACTTGAGTAGCCCGATTCCCAGACCCCAGTATATATTCTTTTGCCATTTAACCATCGGACTCAGCATCTGAGTCACAGTTTCGGGTTTGAGCAAAGTGGGATGGCAGATCTCCATATTAAATTTCGCCATATCCGTCGGAGTAGAAAGCAAACTATATGCTGCGTTAACATCCATCTCCCTAATCGGAGCAGCCATACCGGCTTGATGGCCGCTAGCCAACAAAGAAACCAGATCTTCTCTGAACACATATGAACTGGACTCCATACCCAAAGGCTTGAGAATTGTCTGTTCCATAAATTCACTAAACGGCATCCCGGTTACATCCTCAATGACTTGCTGCAAATAACGAAACCCTGCGCCTGAATAAGAGAAATAACTCCCCGGTTTGAAGTAGACTTTGCGGTCTTTTCCGTCAGAGTCATTTGAGAGTCCCGAAGTATGCGTGAGCACCATTCGAAGTGTAATTTGATCGGCATTTTTGGGATCGGGTAGATACTCTTTTTTGAGATATTGGTTTAAGGGTTCATCCAGTGTCAAAATCCCTTTCTCCACCAGCATCATTGCAGCATAAGCAGTCAATGTTTTGCTGAACGAAGCAGCCTTAAAAACCGTAGCTTCATCAACCGGGTTACCTGTAACCGCACTTTTAACGCCAAACCCCTTACAGTATTCTATTTTGTTGTCATTATAAATTACCATTGAAAGGCCGGGAACTAAGTTCTTCTTCATTTCAGCTGTTATGTACGGCTCTAAGGCGGAATAGTCCGGTTCTTCCGGAGGTGGTGCAGGTACAGGCTCTTCAACTGCGGGTTGGGCATAAACCGCTCCAACCAAAAAAACCGATAGCAGGATGATTAGATATAAATATAAAAAGTGGTTAGAACGACGCGATTGTTTCAGAGCCCGCATCTTTGCATTACCCTTCCGATATAATTATTACACCCCTTCTATATCATATTTTAGTATTTTCTACGGCGGCGCTCCAACTCCTCCCGACGTTTACGATCCTGCTCCGCCCTGCGCCTACGTTCTAACTCAGCACGGCGTCTACGTTCTAATTTAGCTCTACGTCGGTTATCAAATCCAGGTTTGCGCGCCGATGGCGGAGGCCCCGGCATTGAAATAACTTGCCCAATAACTAATTGATCAGTTTCAATACCCGGATTGATCTCGAAAATCGTCGCTACCTTAGCATCATATAATTCAGCCAAGTCCCTAATTGTATCACCCGGTTGAATTATATAGGGAAATGTTTCCGGCATATCTTTCATGTCCATCCCTATCACCTCCTCTGGCTTAAGCTACTTTCTACATTGTATGAATCAATGCTAAAGTCCGCTTTATACCAAAGGCATATCGAAAATAAAAAAGACCGTTTTTCGACGGCCACTGCGAATTATGGATATTTTATTGACATCGGTACCTGAGCAAATAAGCTGATTATAAAAACAATTTCGCTAGTTTTAAAATCGTCTTAACTTCGCCCCTAAAGCAGTAAGCTTTATTTCAACTTTTTCATAGCCGCGGTTAAGATGAGTAAGTCCCTCAATAGTTGTAATCCCCTTAGCCCCCAAACCTGCAATTACTAATGCCGCGGCTGCACGAATATCGGAAGCCAGCACTTTCGCACCATTAAGATTTGCAATTCCCCTAACAATAGCGCTCCTGCTTTCTACGCTTATATTAGCGCCCATACGAATCAATTCATCAACGTAACGAAAACGGCTACTATATACGTTCTCTGCAATAACACTAGTTCCGTTGGCTATCGATAATAGCGCGGTAATTTGCGGTTGTAGATCGGTCGGAAACCCCGGGTAAGGCAAAACGGTCACGTCGACGGGATCGAGCTTTTTACCCGCTTTGACTCGTACTTTATCAGCGGCGACTTCGACCACCACCCCTATTTCATGGAGTTTTGCAATTAAAGCCTCCAAATGTTCCGGAATCATATCTGTTACAGTAACATCACCCGCGGTAATGGCTCCGGCTATCATAAAGGTCCCCGCCTCAATCCGATCCGGAATTACAGTATAGTCGATTTCTTTGTTATTGAGTTCAGTAACTCCCTCAATCCGGATAGTGTCGGTACCGGTACCCCGGATTTTAGCTCCCAGGCGATTGTAAAAATTCTGTTCTTCGATAATCTCCGGTTCTCTTGCGGCGTTGCGAATGACAGTGGTACCTTCCGCCATAATCGCTGCAGCCATAATGTTCTCCGTTGCTCCCACGCTCGGAAAGTCAAGATGGATTTCGGTTCCTCTTAACTTATCCGCCTTTAAATAAACATAACCGTGTTCTTCAATCAGCTCGGCGCCTAAAGCCTGAAAACCTTTTAAATGAAGATTAATAGGCCGATGGCCGATGACATCGCCCCCCGGTTGAAAAAGCTGCACCCGGCCGACTTTAGTAAGAAGCGGCCCCATCACCTGAGCCGAAGCCCGCATCTCTCTCACCAATTCATCAGGAGCAGCATAACCCAGATCAGTGGTATTCCTAATCATAAGCGTAGACTCATTTTCCCACTCCGCATCAGCGCCTAAAGCTTTAATAACCTTAATCATAATCTCCACATCGCGAATACGGGGTACATTTCGGATAATCGCCTTATTATTGACAAGTAGTGCGGCGGCCATTAACTTCAAGACGGCATTTTTAGCGCCGCTGATATTCACTGAACCTTCCAAGGGGCTTCCACCGATAATTTCTATTTTTTGATTATCATCTACCGAAACGGTATGTGTTTCATTGATCAACTGTAAAATCTCCTATAGAATAATTTTCAAGCAATTGCCAGGCAAAAATTGCCAATTCCACCATTCGTTCTTACCATTACATATTTTCTCATTAAAACAATAAATTATCAACATAAAGTTCAATTTAGGAATGACTTTCGCGATTCTTGTGGAAATTAAAATGTTTTAATTGTAAACCCAATTATTTTTATTGGTTGACATTTAATTAATTTTCAATTACACTATCCTTACTTGGAAAATAAGAAACCATTTTAAAAAGGAGTATTTCGAAATGGCCCAAAATCAACCCCTCGACCTACGCAGGATGGTTTTTATCTCACTTTTTACCGCTTTAATAATTATCGGAGGTTATCTCAGCTTTCCCATTCCTTTGAGTCCAGTACCGATTGTATTAGCCGATCTTTTTGTAATGCTGGCCGGATTATCTCTTGGGGCATCATCAGGAGCAGCTAGTGTGGGATTATTTCTCTTTTTAGGCGCCCTTGGCTTGCCGGTATTTGCAGGCGGCGAAGCGGGCTTGGTAGTATTTCTAGGGCCGAAAGGAGGATTTTTATGGGGCTATTTAGCCTGTGCCTTAATTGTCGGGCTAATCTCCACCCGAGGTAAGTCTTCTTGGATTAAAGACTTGTTTGCCCTGATAGCCGGTAATATATTTTTATATGGCATCGGAGTACCCTGGTTAAAAACGATCTTGAAACTAAGTTGGGACAAAGCCCTTTTGTTTGGTCTCTTTCCTTTTATGATTGGGATGATAATCAAAATCATGGCGGCAATCGTTTTAATTCGTGCATTGCGGCCCTTTTTAAAGCCCTCGCGATAGGTAATAAAATACTTACGTACAATAAAGGTTAATTAAACATCCATGAATATTTTAACGACTCAGAATCTAACACATACCTTTCCGAACGGATTCACCGCAATCAATGATATTAATCTCGCCATTCAGGCCGGAGAATTTATTATCATTGCCGGAACCAATGGATCCGGCAAAACCGTTTTAATGCAACACTTTAACGGACTGCTCCTGCCTACCGAAGGCAGGGTGCTAGTGGAAGGGGAACCTGTAACCAAGGATTTAACCTCGGCCCGGAAGAAAATCGGCCTGATTTTCCAAAATTCCGACAATCAAATTGTCGGTCAAACCGTTGCCGAGGATGTAGCCTTTGGTCCGGAAAACCTTAGATTGCCTCGCGCGGAAGTTGCAAGTCGTGTAAAAGAAGCGCTGGATGCTGTAGATCTAAGTGAATTGGCCAATCAACCACCCCATACTTTATCCGGCGGTCAAAAACGCAAGCTGGCTATAGCCGGTGTGTTGGCCATGAAGCCCCAAGTCATCGTATTCGACGAACCCTTTACCGGGCTCGATTATCCGGGGGTACTCCAGGTATTAAAACAAATTGTGACTCTTCACCAAAAGGGGCATACCCTCATTTTAGTCACCCATGATCTGGATAAAGTATTGGCCCATGCCGGACGTTTAATTATTATGGAGAAAGGACGTATTGTTAAGGACGGTCACCCTAATGACCTGATTGAAAAAGTGGAGGCTTATGGCATTCACAAGCCTTTCGGGGAAAACCGCAGCATAACGACAATGACATGGCTCAGTTAAATATCTTTCATTATCTGCCCGGAGGGTCGATCCTCCACCGGATGGACGGTAGGATCAAGCTAGTCTGTATGATTTTATTGAGTATTGCAGTCAGCATCGCGTCCCGGATCTCTGACCTCTTGAGCTTAACTTTCATTATACTAGTGGCTTTAATCAGCTCGAAGCTACCATTTAAAAAACTCTTTGCTGAGCTCAACTATTTCCTTTTTTTAATTATTCTAGTATTAGTCGTTCATTCTTTCAGCATTCCGGGTACTCCGATTACCAATTGGCCGGTGCCGAATCCAACCTGGGAAGGAGTAAATTCCGGGCTTGTTTTCGGCTGGCGGATTATTCTGCTGGTCGCAATAAGCATGATTCTCATTGCCACTACCACCCTTTCCACATTACAAAATGTAATTGGGTGGGGGCTCCATCCTGTCCCGCTTATTCCCGGAGCCAAAATCTCCACAATGATCGGCCTGACCTTTACGCTGGTTCCCCTCATCTTTGACCAGGCTTCCGAAATGTTGGATGCCCAAAAATCACGTTGCATCGCTGGAAGAAAGAATCCGATCGAGCGGATCTTTTTTCTGGTATTTCCATTATTACTGCAAACATTTCGGCGCGCCGATGAAATGATATTGGCCATGGAATCCCGGTGCTACTGCGAACAACGGACCCCGGAAATATTTAAAACGAAAACCCTGGACTGGGTAATACTCCTTAGTTTAGGTTTGGTCTGTTGCGCAATCTTTTTCCAGCTGGGTTAAACTTTGGGACTATTGCTGCTTATCCACCAATAATCGGCCTGTAATATGATAGTAGCAATAACCAACAACGCGCCGGAAAGCGTCAATAAGAACCTAACGGAACTAATGTTCAATAAAATCCCGAATAAACCGAACGCCACGGGTAGAGAGACATTTCCCATCATCGATGCAATGCCGAAGACCCGACCCGCCATATCATTCGGGGTGTTTGTCTGCAAGATAGTCTGCCAATCGATAGAAGCATTGGCGACTGCGATACCGATGAATGCCATGATAATCAAATAAGCGATAGGGCTTCTCACGAACATAAATTTCAACAAACCAATCAATAACAAACAACCGCCCAGTCCGCTCACAAAACGGAATAAATGCAAATCCGGCATATTTTTTTTGTTGCTTAGCCCATGGTAAATCGATCCCAAAACCAAACCTAATCCCAACAGGGTCTGACAATAACCGAGATTTCGTAGACCATTGCCTGTAAGTTCCCTCGCTAAAAATGGTAAGGAAACCAGTAAACTCCCGTAAAAGAAATGAACGAGCCCGATGATACCAATAACAATCAAAATATGTCTTTGCTTTACCAAAAAACTCATTCCCGCTCTGACATCGGACCAAGCTGAATTATTGACGACGTCCGACCGGCCTGTTACGGGTATATCCATAAACCATCCACAAGCGGCGGATACTAGATAAGAGAGTCCATTAATTACAAAAACCGTCGCAAAGCCTAGGAAACTCACGGCCACCGCGCCCAATACCGGTCCCATTACCGTACTGATTCCACCGTTGAATTGGTTAAAACTATTGGCCTTGGGAAGTTCTTCTTCGGGAACAATCTGTGGCACAATCGCCTGGACAGTCGGATCGTAAAATGCGGCGCCCAATGATATAACCACCGCTACAGCAAAAACATGCCAGACTTCCAGTATGTTTAAAATCGCCAGAACAGCGACGACGATTACCACCAACCCCCGGATCACATCGGCAATAATGATTACCGGTTTACGATACCACCGATCAATCCAAGCTCCGGCCAATGGCGCAAGTAACACCCCGGGTAATGCGGAAGCTACCATCAACAGTCCCATAATAACCGGAGAATTGGTTTTTTGCAAAATCCACCATGCCAAAGCGATGCTATAAAATTTATCCCCGATTTGCGAAATAAGCCTGCCTACCCATAACAGGAAAAAATCCGGATTAAACAGCACATTTTTCATAACAGTCACCCGACCTTTCAAAATATAGTCAGCATTATAAACTATCAAGTGATGATCGGGTCAAGGACAACTGTTTCAATTTTAACCTGAATCCGGCAAGTACTTCATTAACTCATATCAAATAAGAACTTGCCGGATTCAGGCAGTAAACCCGTTCCGGCCAATTTTTCCGCGTTACAGCGGGAAAATTGCAATGTACTTGCCGGATCGAGGTTTAAATTAATTGGCGATTTTAATTGCCATTTTTGGAGTTAGCTCTGATTTGGACAATCTCCGCTGGAAGTAAATCCAAAAACTCTAAGAACGCCTGGTGTTGGTCGGGAAATAGTTTTTCAAACTCGAAGTGTAGATTTTTGAGATTCTCCTCATCTAGACCGGCCTTATGTAATACTTCAACAAATGAAGTCTTAGTGGAAATCGCTTCCTGTTCGAGGGGGTTATCACTGGCCAACAGCTGAATCACCCTCTGCTGTTGAGTCTTGATTGTTACCATCGATTGTTTCAAATCTCCCAAATGCTTCTCCAGGATTTGTTCCGTATCGGCGGATGACTCCAAAAGCCGGTGAATTTCTTCCAGAGGTATACCCATTGCCCGGTACGAACAAATCCGCTGCAACCTCTGGAAATCTTGCTCCGAATAATAGCGGTATTTCTTCTCGGTTCTGATTGAAGGATGTAAAAGTCCAATAGCATCGTAATAAAGTAATGTACTTCTGGAAAGTCCGACTTTACTACAGAGTTGACTGATGGTATACATTATAATTCCCCTTTCCGCCCTCCGATCCATGACAATGACCAATTAATTCTTGGCCAACCGTATTTTATTCGGGATTATTTCGGGTCGATCCTCTAATCAACGACGTGACCACGGCAATCCCGGCAATAACGGCACCTACAATATAGGTAATATGCAGCGCACTTTCGAAAGCTGTTTTCATTAGAATTCCACCACTCAAACCCTGACTTTTTAAAGTCAGGGTCATCCAATTCTGGCTCGAAGTAAAAATAGCGCCTGAAACTGCCACTCCCAACACAATTCCAATATTGCGCATTGTCGCCAGCATGCCTGAAGCGACTCCGGTCTTATCGCGCGGTACCGCTCCCATAATGGCACTGTTATTTGGCGTTTGAAACAGCCCGATTCCAAACCCCACCACAATAAGTCCGGCCATCATAAAAACGTCGGACGAATTTGCCTTTAAATAGCTCAGCATCCCCATCCCTACTGCCATAATCGCCATTCCCGCCGAACTTATATAACGGCTGTCCATCCGGTCGGATAGGGTGCCGCTGATTGGAGCCACCATCATTGTGGCCAACGGCATCGGCAGGTATAACAATCCAGCCTGGTTAGGCGGCAATCCTCTAAGCCTTTGCAAATAAAAAGGGATCAATAGAATGATTGTATTCTGAGCCATGTAATTTAAAAGCGCCGAAATGTTGCTCATCGCAAAAAGCTTATTTCTAAAAAGCCTGATATCAAACAACGGGTAATCAATATGCCTTTCCCAGAAGCCAAAACCAACCATCAATCCCAAACCAATCCCGATAAACAATAAGATCCAAAAGTTTGTCCAACCCAATTCCTCGACTAAGCTTAGGGGGAGTAAAATACTGATCAGTGCTGCGAAAATAATCACTGCCCCAATCGGATCAAAGGGCTGGACAGTCCGTTCATCATTTCGGGGGATTGTTCGCTGGGCCAGTAAAAACCCGCCGATTCCAATCGGGATATTGATAAAAAAGATGCTTTGCCAGCCGAATGCGGTTGTCAGAAAGCCGCCAATCACAGGACCGATTGTTAACGCACATGCCACCGCCACCGCAGTAACACTTAATGCTCTTCCCCGGTCACGCGGCGCCACGGTATCGGTAACAATCGCCGGTCCCATGGCCATTAGCATTCCAGCCCCGACCGCTTGAAACGCCCGGAATATAATGAGTAAAGCGATGGTTTTCGCTAAGCCGCACACCAGGGAACCGATGGTGAAAATAATGAATCCCAGTAAGTAAATTTGCTTATGACCATACATGTCGCCAAGCCTGCCATATGCTAAAAGCAAGCTGCTGATGACCAGTAAATAAGCGATAATCGTCCATTCAACCAGTGACAGCGTTGTATGAAAATAGCTGCCGATATTGGGAAGTACCAAGTTGACAACACTGGAATCAAGAGCCCCCATAAACGTGCCAATCGCTACCGCCAACAAAGTAGCTCTTTTTCGTTGCAGAAATTGCATCGATAACCCTCCGGAAAACTTTCATGTTTAAAAACCCACAATAACAGAGTTTACCGGAAATTATACCACATTATTCAATGATTGATTATTAAAAGTTAAATCGGATTATACTAAGGCAGGGGAGGTGATTTCTTTCATGAGTAATCCGCAACAGATCCAAGAATGCATTAATAGCTCCACTCAAGCAGCAAATACGCTTAGGACTACAGCCAATACTTTACTCTGTGCTATGGAACGGCAATCAGCAACTATGGGGGCAGCCCATATTGAAATGTCGATTAATTCTTTAGTTCAAGCGAAAAACTTAAAATCATAGGAGGGATCAATCAATTGTCATCGCCTAAACCGATCATGGATTGTGTACAAACCTGTAAAGCCAATGCCAACAATTTACGAGCTTTGGCGGGTTCCGAATCGGATAATAATACAAAAAAATTATTATTAGAGGCCGCCCATCATTTGGATGTGAGTGTTGCCGAACTTGATTATATTGTTACTAATTCAACGGTAGCGATATAAAATTACCGATGAAGACATAAAAAAATGATCCTTTAATATCACTGAGAAGGGACCGCCTTAGTATTTGAGTATCCCTTGCTGTACTATTAGAAAATGATTATGGCAAATCTTATCTATCATGAAGAACGGAAGGGCATGAAGAAAAACAAACTAAATTTTTTCTCTGTCTTCATGTTCTTCATGTGAAAACTATTGGTATTCGCCCTGCGGCTGCGATGGAAAACTACTTATATGATCTCTCCAAAGCCAATAGTTGCTCTTTTATACTGATATATCCTTTTCCAATATATCCGGTCATCCCCCCGTCTTTACCGATCACCCGGTGACAGGGAATAAAAATGGGCAATGGGTTACGCCGGTTGGCTTGCCCAACTGCCCGGTAACTTGTGGGCCTATCAATGGCCTGAGCGACCTCTGCATAACTCCGGGTTTCCCCATAGGGAATATTACAGAGTTCCTGCCATACTCTTTGTGAAAACGTCGGCCCCTGAATGGATAATGGCACAGTAAACTGTTGCCTTTTCCCATGAAAGTACTCTTCCAGTTGGCCCACTGCTTCCCGGCAACAAATTTCATCCCGTACCAGCGGATCGGATTCGGCCAACCGCCGTTGCCACCCTTCCGGAGTCAGCTCAACTCCTACAACTGCCGTTTCATCCATCAGAATATGAATCAACCCTAATGGAGATTGATAGCTATCATAGACAAGTTTCATGAATTTTTACACCTCTTTAGAATACTTTGGAATTCACCTTTAAAAACGATTATACCCTTTGTTGCCAAATTGGACAAATAAATACTCCGAGGTAAGATAAAATTCCTTTACATCTTCATTTGTGACATAGCCTTATATGACTATATATTACAGGTCGCCCCCTCCGACGAAGAGCAAAAACGGATCCAAGAGATACGGGGCGACGAGATCAGGCACTTTAGAACCTTCTCCCAAATTTATACTTCTCTTACCGGCCTGGCCCCCACCCCGCAGATCACCGAAGGATGTCCCCCCGACTATGATGAGGGCTTAAGAGCATCGTTTAAAGATGAACAGGAAACATCGGATTTTTGCAGCCGGGGCAGATGAACCCTATATCGTGGAACAATTTAGCCGGGCTGCGGCTGATGAACAAAATCATGCGGTATGGTTTTCTTTCTACTATTGCAACCGTTGCCAAAAATAAATGAGATTTTACAATGACTCTTTTATTTTCACTGAAAGCCCCAAAGGAATAGGCTTTCAGTGAAAGGAAGCGGAATGCCTATTCCATATTCAGTAATCGCTTGATATTTCCCCCTAAAACCATCTCAGCAACTTTTTCGTCCTCACTAACGGTTTCAACCATCTTGCGGACCAGTAACGGATTGCCATATGGCGCATCCGAACTGAACAGACAGCGTTCCGGCAGTTCTTTAATGGCGAGCCAAGGGGCAATGGTTGTAAAAGCCGCCGACAAATCCAGATAAAGATTAAGCTGTTCCTTGGCGAGCTTTATGGCATCCAGCCAATTGGTTCCACCCATATGTCCAAGTATCACCGGAATCTCAGGATACTTCCCGGTTAATTCGGCGATAGCGTTGAGATCTTCCAGGGTCAATGGATGAAAGGTATGGATCCAAACCGGCAATCCCCCAAGTACCTTTAATGTTTTGAAAACATTCTCCAAAAGATATACCGAACCACTGGCGAATGAAAACTCTCCCACTCCAATGAGCCCGTTGGCGATAATATTTTCATCAATCCATTGAGCCGTTTCTTGTTCCCCTATACCGAGCGGTACCGGTCCGAAACCCAAAAACCGCTCCGGATATTGTTTTATAGTATCGCAAAGTTCGGCGGTATTTTTTCGCATACTGGCGATCCGCTCCTCCAAACTGCGACTCCCGGATAAAATATCAAACAAAAGCCGGATCTCTTGTTCGAAAGTGACCAAATTCACGGCTTTTTCCGGATGGGGTGTCGTTGTAAACAGGATCGTTCTATCAACCCCGGCTTGTTCCATTAGATAAAGTTGTTTTTCATTAGGTACCATTACATGGGCATGACTATCAATAATCATTTTCATTTGTTTCATCCCTTCTCCTAGCGTTCAAAGAAAAAATAACACTCATCATCTGCTTTTTAAAGTACGCACATAATTGAAACCCAGTGTCATAAATGATACTATGAGTATTAGGCAAGTTTATGTCTATTAACACCGGAGGAGATGTTATGGCCCGATCTATCAATATCACCGAGCAATGTCCCATTGACACTGCCCTAAATATGTTGAGCGGCAAGTGGAAAATGGCGATTCTATGGCAGTTAACCAAAGGCACTGTCCGCTTTAATGAATTGCAACGGCGCTTACTTAATGTTACGCAGAAAACCTTGACCCAACAATTGCGGGATCTAGAACGGGACGGTCTGATTGCGCGGCAAATTTATCCCGAGGTTCCCCCTAAAGTGGAATACCGTCTTTCCGAATTGGGTATGACGATTATTCCGGTTTTGAATTGCTTATGTCAATGGGGGAAAGAGTACCAGGCAAACCATAGACGACTTCCGGAAACATAACAAATTAATTCCAAGCTAAAAACAAAAGTCATCACCCATGGTTGATTGCCTTTTATTATCCTCAACAAGCTATTTCCAACCATCTCCATACCCTTTAAGCAGGATTTCACAAAAAAAATGAACAAATAGTAACGGCAGGAGGTGGAATTTTGACCAACAAAATCTTAATAACGCTTGCCTTACCATTTTTGTTCAGTATTGGTATCTGTTCACCCGCCTGGGCCCAATTTCAAGTCGGGCTGGATGCTAGACTCCAGGAACAACAGCTTTCTATTGATACAACCAAAGCGGCTTGGTGGTTTAGAGATAACTTGGCTATACGTGGCGATTATTCATGGAACTCGCAAGATCTGGGCTTGAGTGCGGTTTATAAAATCAACCGCTCCGCAAACTCTTTTTATATCGGATTGGCAGAAAATGATCTAGAGGGGAAAATCGCGCCCAAACTTTCTTTCACTAAAAAAGCGGCTCTTATCGCCGGTATGGAATGGGAATTGCCCCGGATAAAACCCGGGTTATCGTTAGCCATTGAGGCTGGCGTCAATCCCAATGAGTTCACCGGTAAGCCCGGCAGTAGCGCAATGTCTTCCCGGTTAGGCATATCTCTTAATTACCGCTTCCGCTCCCCCTTAGCAGACATCGATGAAAAAACGTTTGATCAATCCGCCCTTAATTTACTGGCCAAACTCATCACGTTGGAGGCCAATAATGAACCCTTAAAAGGCCAAGTGGCTGTGGGAGCAGTGGTCCTCAACCGGATACGCAGTAACAAGTTCCCGGATTCGGTAAAAGACGTTATTTACGAACCGGGACAATTTAGCACCGTATCTATGTTGAGCAAGGCTATACCAAACCAATCGGCCGTATTGGCGGCAAAGAAAGCCCTTCAGGGTAGCGATCCTTCCCATGGGGCTCTCTATTTTTATAATCCGGCCATCAGCTCAGCCAAAAACAGCCTATATATTAAAAAATCATGTTTTAAAGTAACCGCCCGGATCGGCAATCACGTTTTCTATAAATAATATAATGTTTCGTGTGCTTGGTGGTTTAACGTCTTCAGATGGATCCCAAAAACCTCCAACCACCAAATACTTTAGACCTCCATAATCTTTGCCTTTACCCCGGTAACCTTATTTAATTCGGTTTGAAAATTAGCAATCTCGTCTTTTGCCCCATCCAGTTGTAAAACAATCAATCCGTCTTCGGCGCATACATTTCCGGCTTCATGCAGCCCCAACCTCACTTTTATTAAACATCCGAATTTGGTGAATAAATTTTGGATCTCGCCGGCACTTTTGGAGCGATGATTTACCACTACCGCCATAATGTTAAATGAAGCCATTACAAACATCTCCTTTTCGATTGTTTAATTAAATTAACTATATAAAATATTAATGTTATTATACATTATTGGAGCACATTTTTCAATTTTATTTTATGTAGTACAAGCACTATCGCAACGCCAATTTATCGAAAGTCCGGCTAATTAATTCTGATGAATGCAGCTTTCTGCTGATCTTTTTTTGCATTGGAACTTTGTAGTTTGAAAAGATATTTGGCAATTGGGTCCTGCAAATCAATGGCTATATGAGAAAAGTCCAAGACGATCCGGTATCCTTGATTCTCTTTCACAAGTTCCGTAATTGTGCCCATGATTAACAACGGCCCGCTATTTAGAGGTAAAATGAGCTTAAAGAGGATAGCCACTCCCTTATCTAACGAATCATCGGGTTTTACGAAAGCAACCAAACTTGTACAGGATAATGCTTCGATAATCCCATCTTTCATTTCTCGGTCGTTCATAAAATAACTAAACGGCAAATTAACCCTGGCACAAGGAAATTGAAAATTCCCGTTCTTTTCCTGGGGCTTATTTAAAATAACCTCCGCTTCCTTAACCCTTACAAAATTGGTAAGGAAGACCCGATTTTCGGCCCCATCCTCATGGGCACATACCACTACAACTTCCGCATTAGGGTTTACTTGATTGAAAGCGCCTTCCTGTTTTGGTAGATTCAATATCAAATTTTGTTCATCAAGCCGATTGACCGTGGTTTTCGTTATGATTTTATTACCGTAATTATTAACGACTTCAATTCGAACTTCTTTGCCCGGGCATAATATTTGGGTTGCGGCTAGTTTCTGGTCCATCATATCACCCCCTAATTAAAGTTTCGGTGAACCGCGCTTAAATCTTTAGAGTATAAGTGATTCCTCCCGTTTACGGCAATGGTTAACCCCGGATAAATTTATAAAACATTCTCCAGAACCTGGGATTTCAAAGGAGTTTCAAAGAATACCTTTCGATATATTGGTTGGGAGTCAAAGAAAAATAAGGAGGTAAATTAATGAATATTGCACCAATCAACACCAACGCAATGGTCAAACCGAGTTTACTGAACACTCAAAATATCGCTACCTCAAAAACCATAGCCAACCCTGCTGCCGCAACAGGCAAAATCAGCAACGCCGATGGCGATACCCTAAAATTATCCGGTAATGTTGCCGCCAAGTATGCATCCTATGCCCCACCCAAACCCGCCGGCAATGTTGATGCTTTGATGTCCAATCCTGAAATCAAAAGCTTCTTGGAAAAGGTGGCCAACGGTACTGCTAATGCCGATGATCTTGAAGATATGCAGAGTGTACTTCAAAAGCAATTGGGTAGTGCAGCCATCGCCAGCAGTGATCCCAATCCGATTAAAAACTTTCTATTAAGGGTCGCTAATGGAACCGCCAATCAAGATGATCTCAAAAATATGCAAGGCGTAATCCAAAAACAGCAACAACAAGCCATGATGAGTGTAAATAACTCCCTAGGCGCCAACCCGACCGTATTAAAACAATAAGGTTAAAGGCGGCCGTGATTTCTTAGCGGTTGCCATTAATCGGTCACTCATTATCATACGTAGTGGGAGTGAATGTACAAAAACAACGGTACTCGCTTGGACACTACGAATACTACAGAGTGACGATAGAAATCATCGCAAGCCTGAGAAATTCAAACTCAAAATAACATACCAGTTTTGACTCCTTCACAAAGAAAGAACTAAGTCCAAATGGATTTAGTTCTTTCTTTGTGCAAAACTGTAACAAACTCCGGCTAATCCAGCGGAGGTCCCGGTTGATATCTTTCTCGCATCGGCATATGCGGTGGAAATATCTCGGCTATGACATCTGCCTGTTTTTGATTGACGACACCGTCTTTAACAAGTCGACCAAGGATATTCTTTTGCTCACCCGGAAAACCATTGCCTTTTTGGGGTTCGACGCCGGGTCTTTGGTCTTTCATCTTATCAAAGGCCTCTGTATAGTACCTTTCTATCGTAACACTTTGTTTCTCCGTGATCACCTTTAGGCTTACCAAGGGTTCCATTTTTCTCTGAAAATAAGCCTTCATTCTTTCAGAGTTTGGCGGTGCTGGAAAATCATGCGGTTCATGCTTCCAACCCATCCGAAAAGGTCCGGGCCATACTCTGGCGATAACTGCTGCTTGATCTTGATTGATGATACCATCTTTCACGAGCAAACTAAGGGAGTCATTACCCTGCTTCTGTGAACAATCCATATTCTTAAGGGCCGTAGGGTCATCCGGACCTTTTTTCTCCGGGCTCTTTGCCTCTGCAAATGATTTTTCGAAGGATTCGATAATTTTTGTTTTCTGTTCTAAAGTAATCACTTTAACCGCAATCAATTCATCCAATGCTTTGCCGAATTCCTCATTTATTTTGGTTTGATCAAACATTAGTAAATGTCCTTGTGGACCTTGTCGACATTGTGGCCCTTGCTTCTCATCCCCATAACATATTCCGCTAATTCCAATCAGTAATAGCCCAGATGCAAGAATTATCCATACCTTTTTAGCTATCATCCCGTCAACCTCCTTTGAAATTTATATTTTAATTTTAGATGGCCTGTGTGTAGATCCAGTGAACAATAAGTGTATTTACTGTGATATCCTTCCTCTTCAGTCAAGATCCTTAGCCGTTGATCCTCCCAATCTTTCTAGCGATAAAACAAAAGACCGGCGTAGATACCGGTCCTTAATGGTGAATCCTGCTTTATTGGCATTAAATCCGTCGGATATCATCCGGCGGATAATCATCCAACCGATGAGTCCTTAAAAACTTCTGGGTCCCATATTGCCCGGTTGATCACGTACGCCATTATTACTTCCTTTGGCAGCCCGGTTATGCAAATAGATCCAAATAATATCATCAACCTTCTCGGTAAAAGAACAGAAAATCTGGATATCGGAGGGCTTAATCCTAGCATCAGAAAATCTGATTTGATACTTGTCGCTAATCTTGACGCCCTCATATAAAGTGACCGTATCCGCCTTATTCATCGGAATACTTTGGATCTCAGAGGAATTTCCATCTTCATCCATAACATACAGCAATAATAAAAACGGCTTATTGGAGAATCCGCCGAAAAACCCCCCGTATCCTTTCTTTTTCGTATCAACACTACATTGGATTTTAATTGATTCCACATCATTGATGCTGCTTAAATTGATATCAAATTTATTACGGGCCGGCGGCATAATATAGGTCCTGGGGATAATCTGCATCTCATTAATATAGCGATAATACAGACTATCAAATTTAAGGGTCTCTTTACCGCTCGGAAGTCTGGCTTGGGAATCCACAGTATCAACCAATTTAAGTTGAGTATTAATATTGTTTATTTCAGTCATGCAATCCGTATTTAGATCCAAACCTATCCTGGTATTGCTGACAATATAATTCAAACTGGCTAAGTGATTTCTCCATTGTTCGGCCATATTTAAATAATCCGATATATCATAAAAGGCTTCTTCCGTCTTATTATAGGCATTCGAGTAATCTTTGAGTTCGCAACTGATAACTTGACTATCCGTTTGGTTCATTTTTTTTAAAATATTTTTATAGTCATCGGCATTATAGGGTCCGTCCTGATCGGCAATATCGTTTCCATAAGTACGGCTGCTAATACTGACCCCTTCCAATTTATCGGCCACCAATGATGATTCATCGGCCGACAATTTTGCGCCTTGCATCCGTTTTAAATTAAATTCCATCGCCCGCCGTATGGCGTTCTTGGTCCGGGTCGAATAAGTAGAATATTTAGAAATATCAGCCTGGTAAATAATATAAAAAATTTTACCCAGCGTTACTGAACTAATATATTTATCGCCATACTGCCGAACAAACTGCTTCGGGTCGGCTTTTAAAATCGATAATCCCTCATTATTGATTGTCGGCACTTCGTTGGAATACATTTTATTATCTTCCTGTTTCCAATAGGCCACGATTGTGATTTTATCCGCGGAAAAGTTGGTATTGTTGATGATCATATCGGTTACTCGGGATATGGCAGTGCTATCCGGTGTCTCTTCCGAATTTGTTGCAAAATTGTAGATGAATTTATCTTCCAATTCTTTTTTGGAATTTACAAAAAAATAGGCGGATAAATTATTCATTGTTCCTTGAGTCGCTGTTTCGACATTGTTACTATAATTCAAACATTTATTGTCGCTGACAAAACTTTTACTGATCGAATTAAAACCGGTTCCTAAAAGACTGGCCTCGGTTGGAGCGATTAGCGATTTGACCGTCGCTGCAACTGCCATGGTCTTGATCGAAAACAGAAGAAGTATCGCGAGGATCACAACCGTCAACTTCCTCACTTTTACCATAATATTATTCATAGATACCTCCTATAAAAGTTTCATTATCATCCAATAAAAAGGCCGTTGTATCCCAAACGCCGCGCTGTTATTTTCTCTATCTCTATCTCTATCCCCATCACCTGTACCGGTACCGGCACTGCTTTAACCGATGCAAAAGATTCCTTTTGGTAAATAAAGTAAAAAATTCAATATTCCAACCTTTAAAATATATCGTATTTTTTTTTTTGAATTGTCTTTGAATTTCGAGGTAAACCTAAAACTTAGCCGACATTGGACCAAAAAAAGCAGAATCCTTCGGGTCTTTAGTTCTTTTAGCTCTTCTGACCTATCGGTACAAAAAGGACTGTCCCATCACGAGATAGGGCAGCCCGATCAAATCATATAAGAATGCTAGCGAAAAATTAATAGCTAAAGCCTACTCCAAACTCCATGTCAAACGAGTTAAACATAAAATCATACATGCCATTCCCGAAAAGATACAAACTATCAACCAGGTAATAATTGGCCTTCGCCCTTAGGAACATGGAGAAAGTGGTATCCTCCTTGGAAGCCAGTACCGAGATTCCCGGTCCGAAGATGGTATTGAGCCTTCGCCCATCACCCATGTCAATGGGTACCGCCCGGTAAGCACCGAAACGATACGCCGTTCCATCTTTGTCCAAATGGTTGATGGTCATTTCCATCAACAAATTATCATTATAAACCCAATCCGCGAAAAATTCATAATAACTGACCGAAGTGTCAAAAGTGGTTTTTATCCCAAAACTACCGTATTTGGTGGGAATGCCGATCCCGCAAAAAGTCCCCGAAAAGGAATCATAATCTTGGGAACTAGCAGAACCGCTGCCTACGTATTCATGAGAAAAGAATACCACCAGCTTCCCGGGGTCATCCATAAAAGGAGATGCAAAAATAGTAGCAGCGGTACTCAACAGTATAATTAATGCAACCGCCAATACCATCACCAATTTAGAACTAAAATAAAACCGAGATTTTAAAGAAATGTCCATGAGATCCTCCTAAATATAAATTACTAAATATAATAACAGGAATATCAATTTAGCATGTTTTTTAGCCGTAATCACTCAACTGACAATTACGCCAAAGATTTCCTATTTACTACTTCGGTATTCTTGAAAAAATTCCTGCATCAAAATGAAGAAATCACCTTATTTGGCAGTCTCTGTTGGACAATGTAAATTTATCATTCTGTTTNAATTCCATTCAGCAAATTCTGTATGGTATTATTTGAAGTAAATTTTAGCGAACTGTNCGGTAAAGCCTTAATTACAAATTGGAGCCAAAACTCTTTTTCTACNCCGTCNTAATGAAAAACCACTTGACGGCAGTGCCAATCATAGATCAGATTATACTGGGCCACCGAAAAATCATTTTCTAAGTAATTATAGGTAGNNGCCAAATTATAACTCCAATTGGAACTGATTTTATTGGCCAGCGCAAGCATAAATTGTTGGTTGGTCCAGGGTGAGTCCTTTTGCTGGAAATTATATCCGATTGTCAGCGAAAGTTTACAACTATCATCGGGATTATAATTAACGCTAAAATTAGTTTGGCCTGGTCCAATCTTCCAGTCATAACTGGTATCAAAATTTAAACTCGCCTTAGGGCCGGGAAACCAACCGGCAGTTATGGTTAGCGGATAGGCGTACTGGGTTTGAAAATTATACTTGGTATATGCGTGAGCTTTAAAAGTCGTATCTGAATAATCCCAATTGTTTTCGACATAAAAACCGGGCAAATCATTATCGCCGTTATATCCGAAATACGAATTCGTCATTCCGTAAGTCTCCGCATAACCTATATCCAGCTTGGTGTAAAACACCTTCGTGAGTTGGTCTTTCAATCCCAGCTGACTGGAAATCGAATATAATTCACTCTCCACCTCGCTAACCAAGAAATCCCGGTACGTAAAGGAACTTTCATTATCAATGGTAAGCTGGCCTTTTTCCCAAAGGGTCAGCGGCAGTTTATCCAGATCCAAGGCGTAGCGTTCCCCTTCGGAGCTGTCACTNGAAGAATATTTNTCAAGCTTAGTATATTGGGTNACNATTTTGATATCGCTTAACAAAGGCAANTTCCACTTAGGCACAGTATAAATAATATNGGGAAGTAAGTTGGTCCCACTGGAATTGGTNTTATTATAATTGCGATTCTCGGAAACAGTCATGGCTACATTGGACCAGCCCCAATCTTTTCGGGTGTTCAAGGTATACAGTCGACTGAGATAAGGGTTGTCTTCA
>WSSedL1CaDRAFT_10000360_pt1 | contig 31993 bp, 34 predicted proteins | sample WetSurSL1Cattail_FD_9464 | JGI IMG/M metagenome (IMG submission 9464)
GCGCTAACGCTGAGCCCTGCGTTGGCCGCCATGCTGCTCAAGCCGAAAGGCGCGGATCATCATCGCGGACCGCTGGGACGGTTCTTCACATGGTTCAACAGGCTCTTCAGCAAGACAACCGACAAGTACGTTTCCACCTCCGGCATACTGGTGCACAAGTCTGGATTCACCATGCTGGCGCTGGTTCTGGTCGCCGTTGCCGCTGTATTCATGGGTTCGCGCCTTCCTAGCGGATTCATCCCAACGGAAGACCAGGGCTACATGTTTGTCGCTATGCAATTGCCCGATGCGGCAAGCATGCAGCGCACCGATGCCGCTGCGCTGAACGTAACAAAAGCGCTGCTGAATACGCCAGGAATCGGCGGTGTGGTGCAAGTAAACGGATTCAGTCTGCTAACGCAAACACAAAGCACAAACACTGCCTTCTTCTTTGTTTCGCTCAAACCATGGGAGGTGCGCAAATCAAAGCAGGAACAGCTTGCCGCAATCCAGGCCAGCCTACTGCGGCAACTCAGTGGAATCAAAGATGGGCTTGCGTTCAGTTTTCCGCCGCCAGCAATTCCTGGCGTAGGCACATCGGGCGGCGTCACTATGATCCTCGAAGATCGCTCGGGTAACGACGATCCATCCTTCCTCACCAAGAACTTGATGGCGTATCTCGGTGTGCTCTCAAAGCACAAGGAGATTGCAGCGGCAGTTCCGTCTTATCTGCCGGAGGTGCCACAGCTCTATGCCGATGTGGATAAGGAAAAGGCCTCGCAGCAGCAGGTCGATCTAAACAATGTTTATACGACAATGCAGACCTTCATGGGCGGCTATCTGGTGAACTACTTCAATCGTTTTGGCCGCCAGTGGCAGACGTATGTGCAAGCTGAAGGTAGTTCGCGCAGACAGATCAATAGCATCGATCAGTTCTACGTGCGCAGTGCCAATGGCAGCCAGGTTCCGCTCTCATCGCTCGTGCATGTAAGACAAATTACCGGACCTGAGTTTGTCATGCGCTTCAACGAATTCAACGCTGCACAGTTGAACATCACCGGCGCTCCTGGCTACAGCTCGGGCCAGGTGCGGAAAGCACTTGAAGATGCTTTTCGCGAGACCATGCCGCAGGGCATGGGATTCGACTACCAGGGCATGAGCTTTCAGGAGCAGCAAGCCGCGCGCGGTGTGCCGGCGTGGGCGGTCTTCGCGCTGTCATTGCTTTTTGTCTTCCTGATTCTTGCCGGGCTCTACGAAAGCTGGACGCTGCCTTTCAGCGTTTTGCTCAGCACACCGGTCGCTATCTTGGGCGCGTATCTTGCGCTCAGCATGCGCTCGCTCGAAAACGACATCTTCGCAACCATCGGACTCGTTATGCTGATCGGTCTTTCGGCGAAAAACGCGATTCTGATTGTCGAGTTCGCTGTGCTCAATTATAAGAGCGGCCACAGTATCGCCGAAGCCGCCTTGCACGCGGCACGGCTTCGCTTCCGCCCCATCGTCATGACCGCGCTGGCATTCATCGTCGGCTGCCTACCGCTGTGGACCGCGACAGGTGCGGGCTCGGCGTCGCGGCGCATCTTGGGTACCGTCGTCATTGGAGGAATGACGCTGGCGACCGCTATCGGCATCCTTATGGTTCCGGTGACCTTCTCTGTGGTGGAGTACCTGTCGCACAGGATGCGCCACGGCGGCAAGGGAATCTCAATGGATTCGCACCATGTGCCGGAACCGCTTCATAGCGGCGACCGAACTTCGACCGAGCCAGAAGGAGGCCAGGCGTGAAAGAGCGACTTCGAATGAGCAGATTTGCGTTGGCGACAGGCCTCGCTGTTATTTTTGTAGTGGGTTGCCATGTTGGACCGAAGTACGTACGCCCACAAGTGACGGCGCCGCCGGCATATCGAGGTGCGGACGAGGCTGCAGTTTCCAGCGAGGCACAGAATTCACTTGGCGATCAGCAGTGGGCCGCAGTCTTTCATGAGCCGGAACTGCAGGATCTGATCCATACTGCGCTTGCCAATAACTATGATCTGCGTATCGCTGCGCAGCATGTGTTGGAAGCCTCGGCGCAGGTGCGCGTCACGCGCTCACAGCAGTTTCCTCAAATCACTGTCGGTGGCTCGGGCATCGGCGCAGAGTTTTCCTCCGGTCAGTTTGGCAACTCGCTTCAAAGCCCTCTTTCGACAGGCAGCATGAATCTTTCCGCCGCATGGACGCCGGACTTCTGGGGTCTCTATCGCAAGCAGACCGAAGCTGCGCGCGACCAGATGCTGGCGCAGGAGTGGGCGCGGCGCGCCGTGCGCATGAGCGTCGTTGAGCAGGTCGCAGCCACATACATTCAACTGCGTGCACTCGACCAGCAGCTTGAAATCGCTCGTCAGGCGTCGAAGGTACGACAGGATTCCGTCGAATTAACGCGTACCCTCGAGCAGGGCGGCGATGCTCCGCTCTCAGACCTGCGCGAGGCGGAACAGTTGCTCTACACGGCGACCTCACAAATTCCGCAGATACAGCAACAGATCCAGCAAAGCGAGAACGCCATGCGTCTTCTGCTCGGCCAAAATCCCGGCCCTGCCGCACACAAAAGCTTTGGCGCAATATCTCTTCCACCAGAGAATCTCCCCACGGGGCTGCCGTCGCAACTGCTCGAACGCCGTCCCGATATTCAGCAGGCCGAAGCGCAATTGAAGGCTGCCAACGCGCAAGTTGGTGTGGCTCGCGCGCAGTTCTTTCCGCAACTTTCCATCAGCGCATCCGGAGGCACCAGTGGCAGTTCGCTTAGCGATCTCTTCAGCACATCCGGAGGACTTGCCTACGGTATCGGTTCACTCACGCAGCCTATCTTCGAGGGTGGCAAATTGCGCGGCCAGTTGCAGCTTTCGAAGGAGCAAAAGCAAGAGATGCTCTTGTCTTATCAGAAGACTATCCTTGGTGCCTTCCGCGACGTGTCTAACGCGCTGATCGCCGTCAACAAACAGCGCTCAACGCGCGAGGAACAGGAGAAACTGGTGGCTGCGGCAAAAGACGCAACGCGTCTGGCGCGTGTTCGCTATCGCGGCGGCGCCACAAGCTATCTGGAAGTATTAACCACTGACTCGAATTTGTTTACGGCACAACTCAACCTGACTATCGCGCAGCAAAACGAAGCGCTGGCGCTCGTCCAGCTCTACAGCGCACTGGGAGGCGGATGGCAATAATGTGCCTTGCGTAAATCCTCCAGCAGAGCCGGAGGATTTACGCTGAGAGTCACTTTGTAGCTCTGGGGGAGCCTACCCCACAGTCCTACAGCAAAAAACAGCGATAGGGAGCACACACGACATGATCGCCACCATGACGATGGAGGAGTAGGCCACAGATGCAGATATTTTTCTGGCCTACTCAGTATAAAAAAACAAGCATCCGATCGCTGTGAAGTTTTTCATTGCGTCTTCCTCTGCTTGGGAGTTGCTTCTGCAGCGGAAAAACTCAGAGTCCGGTCATCTTCAATACAGCCTCTGGAAGGCGGGCGCTTTCGAGCTTCAGTCGTGAGGCTTCATCGGTAATCTGTTTAAGATCGTCTGCGGCCAGCGCAACATTTACTGCGCCAAGGTTTTCCTCAAGGCGATGCAGTTTGGTAGTTTCTGGAATCGGCACAACTTCGCTCTTTCGAGCGGCACTTTGGTTGCGAGTTGCTGGACGGTGCTTCGCGCAATGCCATCGTCTTCCGCACTGCGGATGCTACAGCGCCATTCGTTACCCGCAATGCGGAATTACTCGATTTGCTTGCGCCACAGTTTGAAGAAGAGTTGAGGCAATTCAAGACGGAAGACACTTTTGTCGAACTTGTCCGCCGCGCGATTCAGAACAGGTTGACCGGGCATCGTCCTTCGATCGACGTTATTGCCCAGACGCTTCACATGAGCTCTCGCACGGTACAACGCCGTTTGCAGGACGCAGGCTATAACTATCAGAGGGTCCTTGATGAAGCCCGCCCCCGGATGGCCCGCTATTATCTCTCCAACTCCGTGCTGGAGTTGAACGAGGCCGCTTACTTGCTTGGTTTGAGGATCCGAACTCGTTTGGTCGTGCCTTCCGCACATGGGAGGGAGTTCCACCCAGCGATTGGCGGGAAGCTCACCGTAGTTCGCCAGCAAATTACAGGAAATGGCGCGGTGAAACCTTGGCAGAGGGTGAACCCAGCCATCTCCGCGGTTTCCTGTTCAACCACCGCCCGCCGTGCCATCAGGCCACGATGCTGCACCTTCCGGAATTCAGCGACATGTATCACGGGCTGCTATGCCAGATTTTGCAACAAAGTCCGCGTATGTACACGAGCAATGCGTCTCGGCTATGTGCGACAAAAAAAGCCGACGGCTGTATTGCTGCGGCCGTCGGCATAAGTTGGAGGCAAAACAGGTTTAGAATTCGTAACGAAGCACGACTTCAAAAATACGCGGGTCGCGTGCACTGGTCACTTGACCAAAGGTTGCCTTGCCATAGGTCGAGGCAATGCCATTGAAGTTTGTATGATTGAATGTGTTGAATGACTCGCCACGGAATTGCATTTTGTGGTTGCCAGCAATGGGAAAGTCCTTGTACAGAGCCATATCAAAGCTGATCATGCCTGGGCCAGTGATCAGGCCCAGCGAAGAATTGCCGTAGTAACCAGCGTCGGGTTTGGTAAAAGCGCTAGTATTAAACCACTGCGAAGCGCTCTTGGATCCCTTAAGCGACTGACCCGCTACGCGGCTTGGACGCGTTGCCAAGCCTGACCCCGTGTAGCTAACTGTAGGATCGATCGCCGTGCCCGAGCGCAGCGTTGTGATGTCAGAGTAGCGCCAACCACTCAGCAAAGTCTTTTCCCAACGATTACCGTTCTTGAACCAAGGCAAGTTATACATTAACGTTGCCGAAGCTGAGTGACGGTAATCAAGACCCGCCGTGTTGCCATGATACTTTGACGGGCTATAGGGATCGACCACGTTGTAGGTGGTGGCGTTGGTGTAGTTCGAAAGGTTATGCGACCAGGTATAGGCCAGGGTAAAAAAGATCGAGTTTGTTACCGGGTGCTTCAAGCTTCCCTCGAAGGCATTCCAGTTCTGGCTTTGCCGCGTGTTGTAGGTAGTGATCGCAGCATAGCCTTGATAGGGAGCCCAATAGTAGGTCGAGTAGCTGGTATTCGCGTTGATGGCCGGATTAAACTCGTATGTGCCGTAGTGCTGCGGCTGGTTCATATTCCAACTGCCCACCAAGTGGCGCACCTGACTTGAAGCACCAGTAACCGACGCAATCCAGTTATGCGACAAATCAGCTTGGAAGCTGAGGCTATAGGTGTGTATCTGAGTAGCCTGGATGTCTGAATCAGCGCTATAGAGCGTCTGAATCGTCTTGGCTGCTGCCGTACCACTCGTTGTTGCTTGACCAAAAGTTACCGTAGTCAGGTTCGTCGACGAAAGATACGGCGGGTTTGAGACGCAGTTGAACGAGCAATCCTGGTTTGTGAAAATGCGCGAATAGTTCAGGCCGTAACCGCCGCGCAACGAATATTTGCCGTTACCCAGCAAGTCCCAGGCAAAACCGACATTCGGACCGACATACCAGTTGTGATTATTGAAGAAGTTGCTAGCGACGCCGTTGGTTGCATTGGTAATTAAGCCGTTTGTAGCATTGTAGCCAGTTGAGGTAATCACGCCAGAGGTGTTGATGGTCGGTGCCTGCGAAGCAATGTAGGCACTGGGTAGGAACAACGTTACCTGTCCGTCGGTGGGGTGCGGCAAAGGCAGGTGTGTCGCGCGTATGCCTGCAGTTATCGTCACGTTCTTCGCTACCTGAAAACGATCTTCAATGTAGGGAGAAATTACCGTGGCATGCACCGGAATGCGGCGCTCGTCACTGACCTGCGCAAAGGTATTAGCATAGCCAGTCAAAAAGTCTGCCATGGCGTTTGTATATGTCGTGCCATTGACAGTGTTTTTTGTGTAACTGGAATTGAAGGTCCACTGGCCATTGGTGGCCGTGCCTGTATTCTGGCGCTTAGTCTCAAACATGATTTGCAAGCCGCCCTGAAACAGATGGTGGCCGTGCTGCCAGCTCAAATCGTCAGCGATCAAGTTGTCGAGATCCGCAGCATGCTTCAACGGGCGTGAGGCTGGAATGCCTTGAGGGGAATACGAAGTGCTCGACCCCGACAAAGTTACCAACGGAATGCGCGTTGACAATGTACCAGCGTATGGCATGCTCGAGGTAAATCCTGAAAGCGAACTTATGTCGGTCAGACCTTGGATATCCAAGTCAAGATCGTATATGTTCGAAGAAATGCCAAAAGAGTTCACGATGTTGTCGGTCAACGTGGAGGTCAACTGAACACCCATCAGTTTGTTATGCGTAAAATCTTCTTCCCAGTTTACGCCAAAAACTTCTCCGCTATTGGCGCTGTTAAATGAGTTCATGCGGTAGTCTTGATACTCGTCGAGGAATTCGACCGTCAGATGATGCTTCGGCGTGATGTAGTGATCAACCTTAATTTCATCGTCACGCTGGTCAGTGATCTGAGGCGTGTTGTTTGAATAGTTGTAGCTTGAGCCAGACTTTGAATAGTTTGGCTTGGGAAACAGCATGTTGGCATAAGCCACTGCGCTTGAATTCAAATAGCCCGACAAGTCATAGTAGCCATTGGTCGAGTTATAAGGAAAGCTGGTTCCTGTCGCGGGATTCTTTAGATTCTCAGTAAAGTGACCGGCGCGCTGTGCATCAGTCAGTGTGTAGCCATAGAGTTCGTTCTGTGCATGGATAATTGCCCACTGCTCACTCCAGAAAAAGTGCGTCTTCTCGCGACTCGTATTGAAGAGGTGAGGAATGACCACCGGTCCACCAACGTTATAGCCAAACAAATTCTGTTTGAGGGTAGGGATGTTGGTGCTGAAATAGTTGCGCGCATTCATTGCATCATTGCGCAAATACTCCCACGCCTTAGCATGAAACTGATTTGAGCCAGAGTTTGTCTGCAGCAGAACCACTGAAGCACCCATAAAGCCATAACGCACGCTAAAGTCGTTTTGCAGCACACGCACTTCCTCGAGCGAATCCGGGTTGGGCATTACTGTCGTCTGGCCCATGTTGCCCGAGTTTTCGTTCCAGATGCCGTCCAGATAGTAAACCGTAGTGCTCGTTAGCGATCCGTTCACCGAAACCACGTTGCTCGTCGCGCGACCACCCGTGCCAAGAGAACTTCCTGCACTAGTGTTTTGTACGCCGGGCATGACTGCAGCCAATGCCTGATAATTGCGGCCATTGAGCGGCAGCGTTTCTACCTGTGAGCCTGATACATCACTCGAAATATCTGGCGTAGCCACTTCCACTTGCGCCGCCGTGGCTGTTACCACGATCTCGGTCTGCACATTGCCTGCCTGAAGTTGTATGTTCACCGTCGCCGTCGTGGCAGGATGCAGCACAATACCTTTCGCTTTGTAAGCAGCGAAACCCTCCTTGGTCACCAACACCGAGTAGGAATCAACGGGCAAAACAGGAAAATTGTAGGCACCCACGTCATTGCTTGTACGCACCGTCTGTACTTTTGTGCTTTCGTCGGTTACTGTAACCTGAGCGCCAGGAACCACAGCGCCGCTTGAGTCGGTCACGGTTCCTCCCAATGCACCTTGACTGCTTGTTTGGGCTGTAGCAATTAAAGCTGTCCCGCTCAAAAATATTGCACATGCAAGGATGCCTTTTTCTAGTCGCACAAAAAAATGCGTCAAGAATGGCATTGCATTATGTCTGCAAATTTGCAAACTGCGTCTCATATTTCCTCCGAGCAAAAGTGCCAGCGCTTTTCGAAAATCTGCTTTGTATACGTCATAAGCAGCGGTCATTTTCAAAACGCAACAATTTTCTGTCCAGGAATATTGATTGTCAAGGAAAATTTACGCTTTAAATCGCTGCGGCCCAAGATGGGACAGACATGAGTACGCATCCGGGCAAACACACTCTTCCGTTTGCCTCAAAAGGGTTCTGAAGTAGAAGGATGAAGACCGAGGACGTGATTGCATTGCGGCATAGGCGGAACTGGGTGGAGAGCGAGCGCCTGGTGTCAGAGTTCGAGCAGAGTGGGTTGGGGCGTAAAGCGTTCTGTGCAGCGCATGGACTGAACGTGTATACATTGGATGCTTTGCGCAGTCGTGTACGACAGTCAGAACGCCAACGAAGAACCGCCCGTTGGCTAACTGGTGACCGTTACCGGCTGAGGCTTCAAGAGCAGTGGCCGCAAGCGGCCCGATGCCGGGCACGGTCATAAGTCGTCGGGCAGTGTCGCTGTACTGTACGCTGCGCTGAATCAGCTTCGAGAGTTCTTCGATCCTTGTCTCCAGGAGTTTAAAGTCGTTCCACAGATCGGCTAGTAGTGTGCGCATAGATGGTGGCAGTTTGTTCTGCTCGTCTCCGAGGCCCCGTGGAACGTCCAATCTGAGGACGCCAACTCCTTGCCGAACAGGGATGCCGAACTCCAGAAGAAAACCTCGTATCTGGTTGATGAGCCCAGTGCGCTGGCTCATGTAACGATCGCGCACTCGATGCAGCGCTTGGCGGGCACTCTGCTCCGGTTGCCTCACCTGCACAAATCGCATCGTCCGTCGGGTGACTGCCTCCGCGATTGCTGCAGCATCAACCGTGTCGTTCTTGTTGGACTTAACATAGGGCTTTACAAACTGCACAGAGATGATCTTGATCGTGTGATCCGATGCCTGAAGCTTGCGTGCGAGCCACTGTGATCCTGAACAGTTCTCCATACCAATAAGCGCTGCAGGTGTATTCGCGAAGTGGACGAGCAATCGATCTCGTCGGAACTTGCTGTGCAACACTGGATTGCCCAAGCTGTCAAGGCCTACCACGTGAAAGGTGTTCTTTCCAATATCGATACCGTACACCGTAACTCCATCAATGCGCTTCTTCATAGCGGCCTCCTTCCGCAGATGCTTGGATATAGTGTGCTCCTGTTGAACCGGAGCGGACCATCCCATTACTTCTAAGTCCTGAACGATGCCGTAGTGCGGTGGCACATGCTTACGAACGCGGTATGAGCGAGCACCGGGCGTGCCCCGTGGTTGATCAACCACGGGGCACGCAACGCTACCATCCGGCGCAACGCGCCGACAAAGATGCTTTGACGCAGCGATCATTGCATTTGCAAACCAGTATGACCGCTATGGATATCGCCGCTCCACAAAGACGCAACTTTAAATACATATGCACATCTAACAGGCAATGGATTTATTCAATACTTCCCCGAGCACGGCTCACTCCCAACCTGGTCGCAGCGGCAACACGATTCGCTTCGATTTTGATAATACCTATGCGCGGTTACCGGAGCACTTCTTCGCACGATTGGATCCGATTCCAGTGGCGGCACCACGACTGGTGAAGTTGAATGTTGAATTGGCCCTGGAGCTGGGGCTCGACCCAGACGTATTGGCCACCGAGCAAGGAGTGGAGATTCTGGCTGGGAACCGTGTGGCCAAAGGGGCTGAGCCTATGGCACTGGCCTATGCGGGCCATCAGTTTGGGCATTTTGTGTCACAGCTCGGCGATGGGCGCGCCAACTTGTTGGGCGAAGTCGTGGGGCGGGACGGAGTGCGACGTGACCTACAACTGAAGGGTTCTGGGCAGACACCTTTTTCGCGGAACGGAGACGGCAGAGCTGCACTCGGTCCGGTCTTGCGCGAATACATCGTGAGTGAGGCGATGGCGGCACTCGGCGTGCCGACTACGCGGGCCCTAGCCGCAGTGACCACCGGAGAGTTGATATTGCGTGAGATGCCGCTGCCCGGAGCCGTACTGACGCGGGTTGCGGCGAGCCATCTGCGCGTGGGAACTTTCCAGTATTTTGCGGCACGCAATGATACAGAAGCACTGCGCACACTTGCCGAATACGCGATCAGACGCCACTATCCAGAGGCTGCGCAGGCCACGCAGCCTTATTACGTGCTACTCAAGGGTGTCGTCGCCCGGCAGGCGTATCTGGTTGCACAGTGGATGCTGCTCGGTTTCATACATGGCGTGATGAACACAGACAACACATCGATCTCTGGCGAGACCATCGATTACGGCCCCTGTGCATTCATGGAGGCCTACAATCCAGCCACGGTCTTCAGTTCCATCGACCGCGGCGGACGCTATGCTTATGGCAACCAGCCGAATGCGGCGCTTTGGAATCTGGCAAGGCTGGCCGAAGCATTACTGCCAATTCTGGCGCTCGAGACAGGGAGCGAGGAGGCTGCGGTGGCTGCCGCGCACGAAGCACTCAGTACCTTTGAGCCGCAATACCAGTCAGTACGCATGGCTGGCCTGCGCCGCAAGCTAGGCCTCACCACGGAGCGCGAAGAAGATGCGGCTCTGGCAGAGGATCTTCTGCAACGCATGGCGACCAATCGCGCCGACTTCACACTAACCTTTCGTAGGTTGTGCGAGGCTGCCGCTTCGCGGGAAGGGGATGCGGGAGTTCGGAATTTGTTCGCCGCCCCCGATGCGTATGACGCTTGGGCTACAGCCTGGCGCAAGCGCCTTGGTGAAGAGCCAACAGACGAACAGGCAAGAGCCGCACAGATGCGGTGTGTGAATCCAGCTGTCATTCCGCGCAATCATCTAGTGGAAGCGGTGCTTGATGCAGCAAGCCAGCAACAAAACTTTCAACCCTTCGAAGATTTGCTGGCCGCCCTCTCGCATCCCTACGAAGAGAGGCCCGGAGGAGATAAGTACGTAATGCCTGCCCGCCCTGAGGAAGCTGTCCAACAAACTTTCTGCGGGACGTAAGTTACGGGATGGGAGAATACGATTCGCATGAATCCAAAGACGGCTCCTGATCTTTCGCTGAAGATGCACAGAGGGGACCGCGACCAGTCTGCCGACCAGACCGTTGCGGACTACCACGAGAAAACGAAACATCATTATCATCGCTATGCGGCCTCCTCCGGATACCTGGATTGGGCAAACCAACCTGATCCGTTTCGCCGATACGACGGTGCTCCTTTAGTTCAGCTCCATTTACCAGACGAAGGGCGAGCGCTTCCGTTTTGGCAGCTTTATGTTGCGGACGCCATTGAGCCGGAACCGCTTTCGATGAACTCCATCGCGCTCTTCTTTCGTTATGCACTCTCACTGACCGCCTGGAAACGCTTCGAAGGGAGCACTTGGTCTTTACGTTCCAATCCGTCAAGCGGGAATCTCCACCCGACTGAAGGGTATGCCATTTTGCCACCGTTGGCTGGTCTCCACAGCCGCTCCGGTGTGTGCCACTATGCTCCGAAAGAACATGCTCTTGAGCTTAGAGCGGACTTTGATGCACCATCCCTGGCCGGCCTTGCTGCTGGCTATCCGGAGGGTTCATTCCTCGTTGGACTGTCGTCTATTCTTTGGCGAGAAGCGTGGAAATATGGTGAGCGTGCCTTCAGGTACTGCCAGCACGATGTCGGCCATGCGCTCGGAGCGATCCGATTCGCTGCAGCCGCACTTGGGTGGAAAGTTTATCTCCTCGAGCAGATGAGTAGCGCTGCGGTTGCCCAGCTTCTTGGTCTGGATCGCGAAGCCGATTCCATCGGCGCGGAGCGAGAGCATCCTGAACTTATGGTTCTTGTTACGCATGGGGAATCGCTCAGCGACCGCGGCCTCAGACTATCGCAGGAGTTGGTGTCCAGGGTGAGCAGTTTTCACTGGTACGGTACTGCGAACACACTCAGCCCTGTACACAGCGCCGAATGGCCCCTCATCGACCAAGTTGCTGAGGCCACAGTGAATCTGAAGACCACTTCAAATCTTCAGACTGCGGGGAATGAAGAATTCATCCATTTTCGTTCAGAGGAAGAGCTCTTCGGAGTGCCGGTTCGATCTGGAGCCTTCACGGCTGAAAGAGTGATTCTGGGGCGCAGAAGCGCGGTGAGCATGGATGCAGCCACAGAGATTCCTGCTGCGACCTTCTTCAAGATGCTCGCCCGTCTTGTTCCTACTCGAAACAACCTAACCATGCCCTGGGATGCTCTGTCCTGGAAGCCTCGCATCCATCTAGGACTATTCGTGCACCGCGTCAGTGGCCTGCCTTCAGGTCTCTACATGCTTGTCCGCGATCCAGATAAAGTGGAGGTACTTAGGCAAGCGATGCACCCTGATTTCCAGTGGCAGCGCCTTCCGGCCTGTCCGCCAGAACTTCCACTCTTCCTGCTCAAAGAAGAGGATTGCCGCTCTCTGGCTGCAACCGTCTCCTGCGGTCAAGGAATTGCTGGGGACGGAGTCTTCAGTCTTGGGATGATCGCCGAATTCAGAGACACTCTGGCTGATCTTGGCGCCAGCTTTTATCGAAATCTCTTCTGGGAAGCTGGACTCGTAGGCCAGCTTCTCTATCTGGAGGCGGAAGAGGCAGGCATTCGTGCCACAGGTATCGGCTGCTACTTCGATGATGCGGTTCACGAGGTCTTCGGCATCCGTTCACGCGCTTGGCAGAGTCTCTACCACTTCACCGTGGGCGGACCTGTCGCGGACGAGCGCCTTACCTCGCTACCTGGGTACAACTTCGAAAAGGCAGGATGAACACGCCAGTCTTCGAAAGGTAGAAGCTGGTACGACGCGTTTTACCAGCTCGTTCAAGCGGGCTAGCCGGTTTCAGGGGTGGTGCCGAGCGTAGCAACCTTGATCTTGTGAACGAGGCCAACTTTGGAGAGCAGCCAGATACCCCAGTAGTTGACATCGACCTCATACCAAGCCAACCCGTGACGCGCAGAGACCGGATTCGCGTGATGGTTGTTGTGCCATCCCTCACCGCCCGTGAACAGCGCAACCCACCAATTGTTGCGCGAACGGTCGCGTGTGGCAAAACGCCTGCTTCCCCACATATGGGTTGCAGAATTGACCATCCAAGTAGCATGCAGACCAAGTGTTACACGCAGGAAGGCTCCCCAAAGCAGCATCCCAATGGCGTTTTGTGGACCGCCGGTAAGCCATCCCAAACCAAAGAGCACTAGGCCGCTCGCGGCCAGGGGAATCCAGTGAAATTTACTGATCCAGACATGAAAGCGGATACGGCTCAGATCGGGGACGTAGCGATTGAGCTGAGCCGTATTCGCGTGCAGCGTATTGCCGAACAAAATCCATCCGGTATGAGCCCAAAATCCTCCTTCACGGGGCGTGTGTGGGTCACCTAACTTGTCGCTTCTCTGGTGATGCAGCCGATGGGTAGAAACCCAGAAGATAGGCCCGCCTTCAAGCGCCAGTGAAGCACAAATGGTCATGGAGTACTCCAGCCACTTGGGAACCTGGTAGCCGCGGTGTGTCAGCAATCGGTGGTAGCACATGCCAATGCCGACATTAATCGCAATCACATAAAGAGCCAGCATGACCGCAAGTCTTTGCCATGTATAGAAAAAGAAGGCTGCCAAAGCTCCCAGATGAAAGGCAACCATCACCATAAGCGTTAGCCAGTTGATGCCTTGGCCTACGGCTGCGACACGGCCCATAAGAATTCCAGAAGTGCTGGTAGGCGTTGGAGAATCAGAGCGTGAACCATTCTTGCCAGGTAATGAATCAGGCATGGCGGTATGCGCTGCGACCAATGCAATAGGGGCGTTCGAATCAAGATTCCTCATATAGACGCGGATCCCTCTGAAGTGGCGGCGCGATCCTCACTTCAGGGTCATTGTAGCCCTGATTCGGTTCAATATTCAGTCCGCAAGAAAATACCTCAGCCATGTTGGACTCTCCTTAGCGGGTGAATATGGGATACCGTCGATTACGGTCTCATTGAACATATGAACCTCAGGGAGAGCAAAATAAGATTTGCTCCATACAAAGCCCGTAGCTACTTCGCTACGGGCTTGCTGGTTGTGACTTCGGGGACGATGGACCGGACGTGAGCAGGAGCACGACCTCGTGATGCGTCGAGACGTTTTCGATGTCGAAGTGGCGCGCGTTGCCGCGTTTGTGCCGTGTGTCGCGCTCGGGTTTTGCGGCACGCTTCGAGGACGTGCTGGACGTGGAACCGATTGATTACAGGATGAGCGTAGGCTCTTTTCGGCGGGCCAGCGCGTAGGACGCTACCATTGCCGCAGTGAAGGCCGCCCCCGCACCCAATGCGAGCGACCAGCGTGGGCCGAAGTGGTTGGCAACCCAACCGACGATGGGTGCGCCAATCGGTGTTGCTCCGAGCGCGATGGAAACTCGCAGGGCCATCACCCTGCCGCGCATCGCCGGCTCTGTGGAGAGCTGCATTATGCTGTTGGTGCCGTTTGTAAAGGTCAGTGCGGCTGCACCGATCATCATGAGAGCTACCGCAAACCACCAGTAGCCGGGAGCCAGCGCGGCCAGGCTACAACCCAGCCCGAAGACGCTGGCACCAGCCAACAGAGAGGACATGCTGGATTTCATCCGGCTGGCAGCAAACAACGAGCCAGCAAGAGTGCCCACGGCCATGAGGGAGGAAAGCAGGCCAAATCCTCGCGCATCGGTATGGAATACATTAACTGCCATGGTTGAAATGAAGATGGGGAAGTTGAAGCCGAAGGTTCCGATCAGAAACAGCATGAGCAGGATTGCCCCGAGCTCCGGCCTGTTCCAAACATAGCGAAGCCCCTCGATGAATCCCCCGGCAGTGCGATGAGCTCTGGGGTGGGGGTGCAGTTCGGAACGTCGAAAGAATGACATAGATATGAGCACTGCGGCAAAGGAAAGGCCATTGAGAAGGAATGCCCACCCGAGGCCGATGCCCGCGATGAGCAGACCTGCAACTGCGGGGCCGATCATCTGTGCGGAGTTGAAGGACATGGAGTTCAACGCGACGGCATTGGGAAGGTCGTCATCACCGACCATCTCGGCGACAAAGGTCTGTCGGACGGGTGCATCCAGTGCAAGGGCAGCGCCGGACAGAAAGGCCAGCAGATAGACATGCCATAGCTGGACGGCTCCGGTGATGGTGAGAACTCCAAGGATAAGCGCGAGGACACCCATGGCTGCCTGGGTTGCCATGAGCAACTTGCGCTGATCGAGGCGGTCGGCGGCCGATCCGGTCCAGGGCAGGAGCAGTAGGAACGGGGCGAACTGCAGGCCGATGACAATGCCCAGCGCGGACGCATCGTGATGGGTGAGTTGCGTAAGGACAAGCCAGTCCTGCGCGACGCGTTGCATCCAGGTGCCAATGTTGGAAACCAGAGCGCCGACTGTCCACAAGCGAAAGTTGAAATTTCTCAGGGAGCGGAAGATGCCCGCTACGGGATTGATCATGAGTTCTGGGGCGTGTTGCCCCCATGAAACTGGCCGAAGTGACGCGCCGTTGGGAGGCTGATGAGAAACGCGCCCATGCCAAACGCAACGATGTGGATTGTCGCCCGTGGATCGAACACACCGACGCGCTCAACCAGAAGATACGCGACCACCGCGTTGAAGAATCCCCAGACAACGTTGACTGTTGCAGAGGAGAGACCGCGTCCTGACGGCTTTGCAAAGGGACTCTGGAAGGATCGTCCCATGATGCCGCTGACAAAATGTGGAACAGCATTTACCGCAAAAGCTCCTCCAAAGAAATACGAGACAAGCCAAAGCCAATTCATCACGCAAAGCTCCTGTTTTCAAGCAGCGAAATGATTTCCTGTACCGATCCTGTCTCTCCGATACGAGGAAACACGTTCGCAATGCTGTACCTGTGCGCTTCCTCGCGGAGATCGGTCATGGCATCGAGAGCGAGGGTTACGTTGAATCCCTGCTCGTAGGCTTGGCGAGCGGTTGACTCAACGCCGATGGATGTTGCTACGCCCGCCACAACAACCTGGGTAACACCTCTCATTTTGAGTTGGGCTTCAAGATCCGTGGTTGCGAATGCGCCCCAACTTCGCTTGGTGACGACTAGATCACTCGGTTGCCGATCCAACTGCGGAAGGAGATCTGCCCATCCTTCCGCAAAGGTTTGGCTGGCGCGTGGCCCCTGCTCGGTGCGGCCCGGCGCGCGGCCTGCAACATTGACAAGCACAACCGGAAGGTTCTTCGCGTGAAAAACATCGATCAGTTGACGCGTCTGGCCAATGATGCTGGCGATGGGGTGAATGAAGTTTCCGCTGACGATGCCTTTCTGCAGGTCAATGACAATCAACGCGATATTTGAATCGAGAGTTGTAAGAGACATGGAGTTTGCTCCTCGTGTTGACGCGGTTATGCAGCGGGATTGTGGGTTCTAATCCTCAATAAGTCGCGCAAGAAGCTGGAGCGCCTCCTGAAGCTTTACTTGCTCCTGATGAGAGAGCTTCTGAGAAATTGTCGTGGCGATCCAGTCTTGTCTGGCGGCCCTGCCCTCTTGAAGTAGCTTCAGGCATTTGGGAGTGAGAGACATCAGCGTTTGCCGTCCGTCGCTCGGGTCAGATGTGCCACAAATGAGGCCTGATTCCTGCAACGGCGCAACGATAGCGCTCATGGACTGCGGGCGCATGCCTTCGGCTCGTGCCAGGCTTGAAACGGTGGCCGCACCGTCCTTTTCGAGTCGAAGAACAACGGAGGACTGCGAAGGTGTCAGATCGTTGCCGCCCCCATGTTCACGCACGCGCACCTTGAGCTTGCGGTACACCGCGCGGAGTTCAGTGGCGATCGACCAGGCAAGTCCGGTTTGTGTAGAAGTCTTTCGGTTGCTCACAGAACTACTTTTACATATATACAGGTAATCTGTAAAGATAATCTGTATATTTCGCGTGTCTGTCGTATCTCTTTGGGTGTGGCTCTGCGTCAGACAGTATGTCTGTACGCACACCGCGCTGGTGCCGGCCATTTTTCAGCGTGCTTCGGAAGCTGCAGCCAATGAGCTTGTTGAGCGCAGCATTCATGTCTCGGTTGTGAGGCTGCTACCTTCGGTGCATGCCGCGGGCGATCATGGATTTGTGCCGATCCTTATCAACCTCGCACGCCAGGCGGGTGTTCCAGCATGTATCGGCCAGAGCATGAATTCCTGGGCAGCGGTCCATCGAATGGATGTGGCAGTGGTCTTCTGTCTGGCGCTCAAACGGGGTGCAAAGGGCGTGCTCTATCACGTTGCGTCAGAAGAGAATGTTCTGTTCCGCGAGATTGCCACGGAGATCGGCTAGCAGTTGCAGCTTTCAGTCGTGAACCAATCGCAGGAAGAAACATAGGCGCATTTCACATGGTTCACAAGGCATGCGGAAATGAAAGCAGCAGCTTCTGCGCAGAAAACGCGTGAACTGGCTGGCATCGTTACTTTGCAGGCTTGAGTACAGGCATCATGTACTCTGCAGCAAAGTCAATAAAGCTACGCACACGCTGCGGTAAGTGGTGATCCACAGGGTAGACGATGTGGGCCACAAGCTCCTCTGCCCACCACTTGGGCAAAACGCGCACCAACCTTCCCGAAAGCAGATCCTCTTCGATGAGCCACAAGGGTAGCACGGCAACACCAAGCCCCATGCGTACGGCCTCGCGCAGGCTGGTCACGCCTTCCGAGAGAAGAATAGGAGAGATGGAAAATCTGACATCGCCCTTCGCTGAGATGAGCCTGACCTCTCTTGCTCCGCCAAAACTTTCACCGGAAAGTGCCAGCCACTTGCACTTTTCAAGTTGCGTTGGACGTGTAAGCGGCGTGCGTCCGAGCAGATAAGAGGGAGCCGCAACCGGATAGCGTTGAATGGGGCCCAGTTGCCGGGCAACGATGCTCTCATCGGTAACTCGTCCGGCAATGATGCCAGCGTCGCATCCTTCTTCAAGCATATGCAGTGGCCGATTTGTGTAAGCAAGCTCGATGTTTACGGATGGATTGGCCTGCAGGAATGCTGCACAGAGACGGCTGACCACGGTCTGTCCAAAATCAATGGTGGCAAAGATGTGAATCTTGCCGCGCAACTCCGTCTGGTCGTTGCGCAACCGATGCTCGGCCTCTTCTGCCAGCGAGAGCATGGAACGAGCATCCAACAAAAGTCTGTGCCCGGTGTCGGTCAGATGCATGCGGTGCGTGTCCCGGCGCAGGAGCGATGTGCCACATGTCGATTCCAGAGTCTGCAACTGACGGCTCAGCGTAGGTTGCGTGGAGCGCATTCTGCGCGCTGCGGCGGAGATGCTGCCACTCTCAACAATCGAGACAAAGGTGCGCAGTAGGCCAATGTCGTCATAAATGCCCATACGGATAATGTATATCCGATATGCCGATCATGCGTCTACTCGGAAACTGCGACAGGCATCAGAATGAGATTACAGGATTCATTCAACGAGCTTCGAAGGAGAGCCTCAATGAGCCATACAACGCAGAACAGGGTTGCCATCGTTACCGGATCGTCGCGCGGCATCGGTGCCGCTATTGCACGCCGTCTGGCCTTGGAAGGTATCACGGTGGTCATTAACTATGCCGGGCGCGTGACCGATGCGCAGGTGGTTGTCGAAGAGATCGAGAGCAAGGGCGGCAAGGCCGCTGCCATTCAGGCCGACGTATCCGTTCCTGCGCAAGCAGCGGCACTCTTCGATCAGGCGGAAACGATCTTTGGTGGAGTGGACATCCTCGTCAACAACGCAGGAATCATTCAGCCCGGGTTGACTACGCTGGCCGACACGGATGATGTGCTCTTTGAGCGCCTGATAGCAGTCAACGTCAAGGGAAGCTTCAACACCATGCGTCTGGCAGCAAAGAAGCTGCGGAGCGGTGGCCGTGTTGTGAACTTTTCAAGCAGCGTGAAGGCTTTGGGATTTGCCGGGTATTCGATCTACGCAGCAACCAAAGGCGCGGTTGAAGCGATGACCAACATCTTTGCCAAGGAGTTGCGTGGTCGCAATATCACGGTGAATGCCGTTGCTCCTGGGCCGACTGCGACCGAACTTTTCCTGAAGGACAAGACACCGGAACAGATCGAGCATCTGTCCAAGATGCCGCCACTCGAACGGCTCGGTACACCAGAAGACATTGCCAATGTGGTTGCTTTTCTGGTTGGGCCTGAAGCTGGATGGGTCAATGGCCAGACGCTGCGTGCCAATGGTGGCCTGATCTAAATTGCACCTGTACGCGAAATAGTCTGGTCCAGAGCACTACTTCCTGTGCGCAGGACCAGATGAACAGCGTTGAACGTCATGCACGCCGTGCATGACGTTCGATGCTGGCGGCAAACAGTGGAGTCTCCTGCTCGTTATGCGCGCTTGATGCCGCCTGCCGCGCTGCCGCAGCTTTCTCAAAACTGATGCCGTGCTCGGCGATGAAGGCCAGAAATTCATCTGTAGCCGTGGCTTCCACATGATTGCTATATTCCGTCGTCTGGCCGTCAATTTTCACAGCGCTCAAAGTCCACTCCACCTTCACTTGGGTGCGTCCATTTTTGCCCATGACATCGGAGATCGAGACCATCCGGCACAGATCCGCCTGCTTTGTCTCGGCAATGTAATGCTGAATCACCAGCGAGTCGCCAATGGTCTCCACATTGATGGACATGGGCCTCCCATCATCCGTTGTCGTTACTCCCGCAGCAATGTGCGCAGGCGAGCAACGCTGGTATTCAGCCTCGGGCAGAGTAAAGAGCCAGTCAGCGATGTTCACCTTTTCCAAAGGAACGTTCATGACAGCCTTAAAGGTTGAATTCGAAAGTGTGCGAGTGTTCTTCATAGAATTCTCCTCTGTGTGGAATGAATCTGTGTGGATACCGGTTCGATTACTCCATCGTGAGCAGGATGCGACCGAAGTTTCCGGCAGCCTCCATGGCGGCATGAGCCTTGCCTGCCTCAGTGAGCGGATAACTTTGTGCAATCACAGGTTTCAGTCCACCGCTTGCAAAGGAGTCAAGCCATCGATCACGAAACCTTTGCACCATGGCAAGTTTTTCTTCAAAACAACGCGACTTCATCACGGTTCCGAAAATGCGCAGATGACGATGCAGCAGAAGGTCGAGTGAAAGTGTTCCCTCGCTGCCGCCCAGTGTGCCGACCTGAATCAGACGGCCACCCTCCGCAAGGGAGCTAAGATTGCGTCCCAGATACGGCGCTCCGATGAAGTCGACAACGACATCGACGCCGCGCCCTTCGGTTGCATGTTGCACAACTTCAGCAAAGTCCTGCCTGCGATAATCAACGCCAATCGAGCCGCCGATGGACTGAATAGCCTCTAGCCGTTCCGCACCTGACGCAGTAAAGATTGAGTGCGCGCCGATGGCGTGAGCAAGCATGATCGCGGCCGATCCAACGCCACCGGCCGCAGCATGAATCAAGGCCCATCCATTTTCCGGCAATTCGCCAAGATGAAGGAGCGCCTCGTGCGCGGTAACGAATACTTCCGAAATGGCAGCGGCCTGCACCCAATTCAGATTCTCTGGAACACGCATCGCCATCCGCGAGTCAATACGGGCATACTCTGCATGTGCTCCGCCACCCACAATCCCCATAACGCGTTCGTCTGTCTGAAAGCCTTCTGCCTCCGTGCCCATCGCAACGATGTTTCCGGCGATCTCAAGACCGGGAACGGTAGAATCGCCGAAGTCAGGCTGCTCACCGTAGAATCCCTGGCGTTGCAGAATGTCGGCACGATTCAATCCCGCTGCGTGAACCCTGACGAGAAGGTCGTGCGGCCTGACAACGGGTATCGGTGCATCGATGAGTTGAATCACCTCCGGCCCGCCCGCTTCCTGATAACGAATCGCCTTCATCGGTTCCTCCTCTGCCGGATGCTGCTCCACGGCATGAATCCATTAGGCCACGAAAATGGACCGATGCAATCTGTAGTCAGTTTTGCGTAAAATGCAAAGATGGCAGGATATACATCGCACAATCTGGAAGCCTTTGTAGACGTGGTCCGGCTCAAGAGCTTTTCTGCCGCGGCGCGACGCCGTGACCTTACGCCATCCTCTGTCGCCCGGCAGGTCAGTTCGCTCGAAGAAGAACTGGGCGTAAAACTGCTGATTCGCTCAACGCGATCCGTTACGCTCACCGAAGCCGGATGCATCCTCTTCGAGAGATCCAGACAAATCCTGGAAGAGATGGAAGACGCCAAGCGTGCCGCAACCCTGCTGCGCGACGATGTCCGGGGCAATGTGCGGCTTGCCTGTTGGCCAACCTTTGCAAAGTGCTGCGTTCTGCCGCACTTGCCATCATTGCTCGAACAGTATCCCGAACTGAGAGTCGATCTCGACCTCACGGAAAGACTGCATGAGCCCGTGCTTTCAAGAACCGATCTTGTGATTCGTATCGGGCCATTGAGTAATAGCAACCTGCTTTCCACCAGTCTGGGATCACAATCGAGCGTGGTTGTAGCCTGCCCTGCTTATCTGGAAAGATACGGTGCGCCACGCACACTCGAAGAATGTGCCAAACACCGATTAATTGATAAAAGACATGGAACGGAGTTAATGGGCTGGAGAGCTCTGCTAGGAGAAGGCCGCGCCGTCACGCGCCAAAGGGTTCTGCAGACAGATGACCTTGAGGCTCAGGCTGAGGCGTGTGTAGAAGGTGTTGGATTACTTTTTATTCCGTCGTGGGCGGTGAAGGGGAGGATCTCAACAGGCGCACTGATCAAAGTGAAGATCAGCTTAATCGAAGAGCGCAGCAAAGCCGAGGTGCATTTACTGCGCAATCCAGGTACGCCCACAGCTACGATTCGAGCCTTTTCGGATTTTCTGCGCAGTAAAGTCCGTCTTTCGCTCGAATGAACTGCCATTTTAAGTCTAGGTATCCACAGCCGTCAGCCGGAGATCCTTTCGCCGCACGATTACGGCGAGTATCTCGCACTCTCGACACGTCCTCCGTTGCATCTGATGCGCATCCTGCCCAATGAGGAGATGAAAGCGGAGTCTGTCACCGAGCCGAAAAATGAGAAACTACAGGCAGAGGGGCGATGATGGAGAAGAAACACAAGGCTGATAGCCATTTTGCCAGCGTTTTCGAAATGCGTGTAGGCGCGGAGGTTCAGTTGATGAAGGCGAATTTCGCCGTAATCGTGCGCGGTGGTACGGGACATGTCGGTGGTACGACCTCAAGGGCGCAACGTTGTTTTTGACGCGGGCGCAGCGGATTTTTCTGAGAGAATCACCCTGCTTGCTCGCGCGCCAAGACGCCGGTGGAGTTATCCGCGAGAATGCAACAATGAAAAGCCTCTCCGCGCAGTTCAATAGTTGACGGCACGCTTTTTGCCAATGCTTCCTGAGACTTGATGAGTGCGTTGGCCTGAATTCATCAACCGAAGCGCGCACAGTTGTAGATCAGTCGGCTTTTCTCGTGAGAAACGTGCTCCTGAGAGGTGCTGACCCACAGCTATCACTTGATGCAGGCTGCTCACACGGCCTACTTCTTCAAGCTACCTATTACCCCACGATCCCGATGGAGTCGAGCTGGGCGATGATCTCGGGTGAAAGCTGAAGCTTGGCGACGCTGAGATTTTCGCGCAGGTGTGTGCGCCTGGATGTTCCTGCTATGAGCAGAATGTTGGGGGAGCGATGCAGGAGCCACGCCTGTGCAACCTGCATCGGGGTGACGCCGAGCGAGGCTGCGACGGTGTCAATGACAGAGGATTGCAGTGGGCTGAAGCCGCCGAGGGGAAAGTATGGAACGTAGGCGATACCTTGTGTGGCGAGATCGTCAATGAAGCTGTCATCACCGCGGTTGGCGAGGTTGTAAAAGTTCTGGATGCAGACAATCTCGGTAAGGGTTTGGGCCTCGGCGAGCTGCTCCGGCGTCACCGTGCTGAGGCCGATGTGGCGAATAAGCCCCTGCTGCTTGAGTTCGATGAGCACCTTCAGAGGTTCTGCAATGGAGCCGGGTTCGGGAGCGGAAAAACCGCCCATCCGGAGATTGACGATATCGAGGGCATCGAGGCCGAGATTGCGCAGATTGCCTTGGATGCTCTCGACCAGATTTTCACGAGAACGGTCGAGAATCCAGGAGCCATCGTCGCCACGGCGAGCGCCGACCTTGGTCACGAGAGTGAGGTCTTTAGGGTAAGGATAGAGGGCTTCTTTGATGAGTTGGTTCGTTATGTACGGACCGTAGAAGTCGCTGGTATCAATGTGATTGACTCCAGATGCGATGGCTTCACGCAGGACCGCGATGGCTTCTGGGCGATCACGGGGTGGCCCAAAAACGTGGGGGCCTGCGAGTTGCATGGAGCCGTAGCCTACGCGGTGAACGGTGAGCGTAGTTCCAGGGAAGTTGAATGTACCGCCGAGTTCGGGCTGTTTCATCATGTGTGTCTCCGATTGCGAGGGACTCGCTTTGACGTTCTGATATATGTTTAGATGAAGAAATGTTCAGGTTAGGACTTCGCATTTGAAGCACCAGACAACAACCCGCTTTGAGCCAAGAAAATCGCCAGTGCAGGCACGTTCCACTGCAAGTGTAGACGCGATCTTGAAGGCAACTGTTCAGGTTTTGCTGAGGGTCGGCAAGGAAAAACTGACGACGACGCGTGTGGCGGCGCGAGCCGGGGTGTCCGTGGGAACGCTGTACCAGTACTTTCCCAACAAGCGCGCTTTACTGCGAGCGGCTCTGAAGCTTCATGTAGAGGAGATCCTTGCAGAGGTGGAAAAGGTTTGCATCGCGCAGCAGGGACAGCCAGTGGAGCAGATGGTTGAAGCGCTGGCGATGGCATCTCTGGCGGTGAAGTTACGTGATCCGAAAAAAGGCCGCGCGCTGTATGCCGTGAGTTCCGGTGTGGAGGGCGCAAAGATCGCATCCGATGCAGAGGCACGAGCGAATAGGGAAATTGTTAGGCTATTGCAGAGCGCGCCTGAAGTTCTGACAACGGACCTTCAATTGATGGCTACCGTACTGCAGAGCACCATCGCGGGGATGAAACGACAGCTACTGGAGTCAGATATACCAGAGACGCAGTTTGAGGTGATGCAGCGCGAGCTGGTATTGGTGGTGCGAAGTTATGTCCGAGCGTGTATGAGGCAGTAGCGCCTAGTGACGGGTAGTCTTAGTCCAAACTTCCTTTCCGTTGCCAATCCATCTGGATTGACGCAGAATCGCCAACTCGCTCATTGAAGGTAATCTGCGGATGTAGTTCAGAGGCATCTGCTCTACAAGCCAATCATTGGACATGCGGAGATTATCTCCCTTATTGTCCGCGTAATATGCGGAGTATATTGACTCCGGTCCGGGCAAAGGGAATAATATCTGCACGAGATGCGGAGAATAGCGTATATCTATCAACTTGTTGATTGGCCGAGTTTTACCTGGGACCGAAGTGCCTTGGCAGAGAAAACTGGCTCACGTGCGTCATCAACAGGGGCGGTTGATTGGCCAGCTGGAGGGACTGGGATTTTCGTTTCAGTAGGAAGCGGTTCTTCGTACGCTGACAGAGGATGTACTCAAAAGCAGCGAAATCGAAGGGGAAACCTTCGACGCCCGCCTGGTCCGCTCCTCGGTTGCGCGGCGCATGGGAATCGACGCCAGTGGTCCCAAAAGCAAGGATGAACATCTGGAAGGCGTCGTCGATATGATGCTCGATGCCACGCGTAACTATGCCGCGCCGCTGAACACTGAGCGGCTTTTCGGCTGGCACGCAACGATGTTTCCTACCGGCTGGAGCGGCATGAGCCGCATTCGCGTGGGTGCATGGCGGGACGACTCGAATGGTCCGATGCAGATTGTCTCCGGCCCCATGGGGCGCGAGCGAGCGCATTATCAAGCTCCGGAAGCGGCCCGTATCGAATCTGAAATGGCTGCTTTTTTCGATTGGTTTGACCGGGAGACGGAGTCGGACTGGACCGCCAGGGCGGCCATCGCGCACCTGTGGTTTGTGACGATCCATCCATTTGAGGATGGAAACGGCCGGATTGCGCGAGCGATTGCCGATATGGCGCTGGCGCGTGCGGAGAGGAGCCCACAGCGTTTTTACAGTATGTCGGCGCGTATCCGGCAGGAGCGCGACGCATACTATGCAATCCTCGAACAGACACAGCAAGGCACAATGGATGTCACCCCCTGGATGGATTGGTTCCTGGGCTGCATGGAACGCGCAATCGAAGAGGCGCAGCATACGCTGCTGCGGTATTGAGTAAGGTGCGCTTCTGGGAGTCTGTTGTTGGTCTGCAATTGAATGAACGGCAGCGAAAAGTGCTGAACCTGCTTCTCGATGACTTTGAAGGGAACCTAACCACATCGAAATGGGCGAAGTTGACGAAATGCTCGCAGGATACGGCTACACGGGATATTGCGTATTTGATTGAGCAGGGAATCCTCGTCCGCAATCCCGGTGGCGGACGCAGCACCAGCTATGCGCTCAAAGAACAGTCTTCAGGATCGGGCGAGTAATCCTGAGGCTTTGCAGGTCAAGCAGAATGCATCCCTATGCAAATTCCAGAAGCGGCCGGCTTATAAGCAGTTTGCCATTCGGAAAAACGCCGGCGGAATCGATCAACTCTTATGAACCACCTCGAATGAGTATCCGTCAGGGTCCAACACATCCGCCGCGTAATAGCCGGGATAGTATTCCAGTCGTGCGCGCGGCGATATGTTGTCCGTCGCTCCAGCCGCTATCGCAGCTTGATAAAACTCATCGACTTGAGCGTTGTTCTCCGCGTCGAAGCCCCAATGGATAGATCCTGGATCAGGTTTCCCATGCTTGAGCCAGAAAAAGGCTCTCTTGCCATCACCGATTCCCCAGAGATCAGGATGGCCATCTTTTCCCTTGTAGGGCAGGAAGAATTGAATGTTCAGGGGCTTCAGCGCTGCATCATAGAATGCCAGTGAGCGCTTAATGTCGCTTACCGTCAAGATGATGTGGTTGATCATGTCCTCTCCTTCAGAGTGCGAGGGCTTCGATTGTCTTTTCACCGTCGGGAATAGCATTGTCGGCAAGCCCCGCTATGTTCATGCCTTGTGCCCGCACCGTCTGCACGTCATCAATCCCGATGAAGCCTAGAATCATGCGCAGGTAGGGTTCAACGGTGTCCCACGACTTCCATGGTCCTTCCGAGAAAACTCCACCGGATGCCAGAACAAGAATTGCTTTCTTCCCTTTGGCGAGACCTTCGACGCCTGCTCCTGCGTAGTTGAAGGTTTTTCCGGCGCGCACAACGTGGTCGATCCATGCCTTCAATGCAGAAGGCAGTCCGAAATTCCACATCGGCGAGGCGATGACAAGCAGATCAGAAGACAACAGTTCATCCGAGAGTTCATCTGAAAGACAGAGCGCATCCTTCAGGGACTCAGCCTCTGCTTTATCTTTGGTCGAGATCCCTTTTACAGTCTGATAGTTCAGATGCGGGAGCGGGTCGGCTGCCAAGTCGCGTTCGGTGAAACTTGCATTCGGGTAGAGAGTCGTTAGGCGCAGGCGCGATGTATCGGTCAGGCGACGGCTCGCTGACTCCGTACCTCGTGGGCTCGATTCGATAATCAGGATTCGTTTCATTTCAAGATCAATATTTACTGGAATCGGTGTTGCCAAGTCTTGGATATTCAGAGCAGCGTTTGGAAATTCAGGGCTTCTTCCTCGCATTGTGAAGCCCGCAACGGGGCATTATCATCCAAGACACAGCTAACCTCGCTTGGAGGGAAAATGACCGCTAGCCGCAGCGCAGTCCAAGAAGGATTCGAAGTTCCTGGATTTGTGAGTGAAAATCGACCTGAATCGGAGCAGGTTCGCTCGGTCTCAAACCGATTGGCGCGGCCGCTTTATTTTGCGCGGTATCGGCACGACAAACCGAATCTTGGATCGCTCGAACAAACGCCTTTGGCGGATCAGGTTATCGTGTCGGTGGAACTTCGCCCCTTTCGGCCGATCAACGTCTTTTGCGACGGCCATCATAAACGGAAACCAGCATCCGAAGCCGGCGCACTGGCTCTGTACGATATGCGCAAGTCATGGTGTGCAGACATCAGAGACCCTTTCGACACCATGCAGGTTTTCCTGCCCATCAACAGCTTTCGAGATTTTGCAGCAGAGCGTAATAGCAGCTTTATTGACTTTCGCTACGATCTGCAAGAGCCGCGCTACGACACAGTCGTTCTGCACTTGATGCAAGCCATGCTGCCCGCGCTGGAGCGGCCGCAAGAGGTGAGTGCTCTGTACCTGGATTCCATCTTTCTTGCCATACGCGACCACATTGCCGAAGCATATGGCGGGTTCACGAAAAAAGCTGCGAACCCAAGGCCAGGCCTTACCGCTCGCCAACTGCGTCATGCCATCGAATATATTGAGGAGAACCTCGGCCAGGATGTCAGCCTTGCAGAAATAGCAAATGCGTCTGACACCTCGGTGAGTTCACTTACCCGCGGATTCAAAAGCTCATTGGGCATTTCTCCGCATCGCTGGGTGCTGAATCGGCGAATTGCCTTTGCGCAGCGCCTCATCTACGAAAGCACTATGGCTCTCAACGAGGTTGCGGCATCTTGCGGGTTCGCCGATCAAAGCCATCTGACGCGGGTCTTCATGAGGAATATTGGCAGTTCGCCCGCTACGTGGCGACGCTACGCCCAGCGCTGAATCGGTGAGAATCTCAGACCACGGCGCAGACGTGCAAAGAGGCATCAATCGTGGAGCAGACTTACTAGCGCTGGCGGAAAGCTGCGTTCGGTCGGCAATAGGCAAATCAACAAAACTTAGCTACGCTGTCGCAACGTTTTGTTGGCTCGTGTTTAAGTTAGGCGAATCCCGTGAATTCGCGAGGCTTCCAGAAAATCCGGATCGTTTTCAGCAATATCCACGGATTGAGTTTCTTCCAATGGAAACGGTTCGAATATAGCCCAATTATCGAGGGAATGGCTATAGCGAGAGCAGTAGAAGATGCCCGCAAAGTTCATCTTGTAGGCTTGTCGCGAAACAAGCTGTGTTAGTCTGCGCGGCTGGGCTGCTTCCAATGCGCTTAAATCAATATCACGAATACCAAGCTGTAAAGCATCTGCAGCCAAAATGCGCCGCAAGAAACCGACCCAGGAGGTCGCATAGATGTTGGCATATATCCCGTTGGCCGTTGCTTGCCCCATCATGCGATTCGTGAGCCATTCGCGCGGAAGCGTACCCAGAGGTACAAAATCATTGTCACCCGCGATTTCATTTAGTTCGGCAAGCAAGGAAAGATCTGGGCGGAAGCGCGCCAGTGTTTCGATAAAACATGCCAATCGCTGCGAGGCAGCATAAAGGACGCGATAGTATCCATCTGGATCGTCGAAACGGTTTCCGAAGGTACCATCGTTTTGAGACAGGGCCCAATCTGGCGGTTGCCACGCGTCTGGGCGTCTGCCTAAGCGAAAGAGGGATCCTTCAGGGCGACAGATTTCCAGATCCATCGTCTATGCTCCAGCAAGAAATGCGCGGGCCGCGCTCAGGATAGCAGGAGCCACAGCGTCAATGTCATTTTCACGCATCAGGCGCAGAGGCACACGGTCTCCCAATTCAGGATTGACGCCCATCATCCAGGCTTGAACCACAGAAGGTGAATCATTCTCGCTCAAGGTACGGGCTACCTGAAAGGCAAAGCGCAGTCGGCTTTCCGCGTCGCCGTAGATTTCACCGCCGGCAATCCAACGGTCAACCGCACGTGCATCCTTGACGCCACCAATGTATGCAGTCAGTTTGCGTCCGACAATCTCGACCAATTTGCCAACGACTTCCGATATAGGAAGTCGCAGGGCTTCTCTATGAGCGAAGAGATCGGGCTTTGGGAGAGATGCGGTTGCTAGCATTGCCATGATTGCCCTCCAAAATCCTAGCTACATTGTTGCCTAAATTACGCATAAATAGCAAGAAAATCACAAATAAATATTCCGCTCAGGGGATTTTAACCGCGCGGGTTCCGTATCTTACAGATTTAATTGGTCATACCCGTTATCTGGCCACGGGTGAGACCTGCCGTTTGACTGCAATTGTTCCGGCTCTTGAGGCAAGCAAGACCTGTGACAGAATGCGTTTTACCAAATCTGGCTTCCACTCAACATATTCGACATCGACTCCATCCGAGTGCCTGGCATAGAGAAAGGTGCCTGTGTCGCTTTCAGAAGGGGGGGATTGTGATTGTGGCTCCAGCGGTCAACAACAACAATCGAGTCTCTTCCAGATTGTCGACAACGATTGGCTCCTGGCTGGAGCGGTACGGCGCAAGCGAAGCGGATGGCCCGGCCACGATGCAGAAATCTCCAATGGCTGCAATTTCCAAATCTCTGAATGCAAATCGCAGATCGGGTTCTTTGTCTACCAGTTTTTTGAATAGTTTGAGAGATGCCTCAATATCTTCCGTAAAGATGCGCACGTCGGTTTTCAGGATCATCGGAACCTCCGGTGTGGAAAGGATGCTGTTGAGCAAAATCCGGCTGGCGCTATAGGAACGTCCAGGCGAACCTCGAACCAATTCGTTGAATGCGGCCCACGGACGGCGCCGAAAAGTGAGAGCTGAAAACGAGAGCATTATTTTCTGCGGCGAATTCAAGCGCCCACATTCGTGAGGCGCGCGCCTCTTCCGGCAAGGCGTCGAAGACCGAATTCCACTGGGGCCTTTGCACCTGCACGGGATGATGCATGAGGTCTCCGGCAAAGAGGGCAACTTCTCCAGTAGAGCGAAAAATAATGGACTGGTGAGCGATGCTGTGACCAGGTGTGGCATGGAAGGTAAAACCGTCCGCGATCTCGTATTCATCCGCGTCGAACATGTCGGCCAGCCCAGCAGCAATGATTGGATCGACACTGTCCTGTTGCACTGCAAAGCTCGTACGATTGCGCTCTGTGCTATTGGCTGGATTTGTGAAGAACGCATGCTCCTTGTGCGAAAAAATGTACCGTGCATTTGGGAAAGTCGGAATCCATTGTTCATCTTCGAGCCGGGTATTCCAGCCAACGTGATCGACATGGAGATGCGTCAGCAAAACAAGGTCAACCTCTTCCGGAGCAACTCCTGCGGTTTGCAGGTTCTTGAGATAAGGTGTTTGCAGACGACCGAAATAGGGAGCATAGGGACGAAGCTTATCGTTTCCAGCTCCGGTGTCAATCAGAACTGTGCGGCCACGATGTCGCACCAGCCAACTATGGATGCTGAGAGGCGCGTATTCTCCCGCAGCGTCCGTAGATTCCACATGGGAATGTGGCAGGTCGTGGACAGTTTCATTATTCCATTCGGGAATAAGCTGCGGGGTCTTGAAATGCGTAAGGTTCCAGTCGACGATGCGCGTGATTTCGGCATCGCCCACGCGATAGGTCGTTTTGTTTTCCATACGATTATCCTTCCGAAAAGAATACGAAGATAACGCATCCCTGCTTCGACTGCGGAACGTGAGCAGAACCTGCTGGATTGTGAATAAAGGAGCCAGCCGGATAATCATGGACGCCATCGTTGAAGATTCCGGAAACCACAAAGACTTCTTCCGGCCCAGGAGCGTGAACATCCAGCGTTGTGAACGTTGCGCCGGCATCGAATTCAAGGATATGCGCCTTGGCGCCGTTCTTTCCTTGCCACAGAAAACGCGCGCGTATTCCGGGAAAGAGCTCTCTGACGGGAGCGTCCCGCCAAGTTGAGGAAACCACACCTTCCAGGTTGGGGATCATGGTCATCTTTAGCTCCTTCTTTTTGTGGGGCAATCTGGGCAGTGAATGCAGCATGCAAAGTTAAAGCTACACGGAAACGGCGGAATCAGAACCGGATCACGATTTTGCCGAAGTGCTGGCCTGTGGCCAGATAGTCATATGCAGCCTGCGCTTCATCAAAAATAAATCTGCGATCGATCACGGGTTGGATCCGATGCACGACAAAGAACTCGTTCATTGCAGCAAAATGCTCACAGGAACCTACGCTGATACCGTTGATGTCGGCATTCATCAGTTGCAGGCGCATGAGGTTGGACTCAGGACCGTGGCCGGTAAGCACGCCTATCTGCGCAATCTTTCCGCTGGCAGCAAGACTCTTCAGCGAGCGGTCAAAGGTTCCTGGGCCGCCAAGCTCGACAATGTGAGAAACACCGATGCCGTTCGTCAACTTGCGAACTTCAGTATCCCAGTCCGGCGTCGTTCGGTAATTGATTGTGGCCCATGCGCCGATCTGTGTCGCGCGTTCCCGCTTTTCGTCTGATGATGAGATTACGATGACTCGTGCGCCAATGGCTGTCGCAATTTGCAGAGAAAAGAGTGCTACGCCTCCTGTTCCTTGCACAAGAACCGTGTCCTCTGCTGTGAGCTTTCCGCGCACCACAAGGGCTTGCCAGGCTGTGAGCGCAGCGCAGGGTAAGGTCGCAGCCTGCTCATAGTCGAGCGAATCTGGAATGCGCACCAGTGAGGTTTCGGGGACGGCGATCAGTTCCGCAAGCACGCCAGCACAATCATCTCCACCCAGTGCAGTGGAACGATAGGCCTCGCGGAATGGACCATAGATCCAGTCGCGAAAGAAGTTCGGAGTCACGCGATCGCCTTCGCGCCAGCGTGTCACTTTATCGCCTATTGCCATGACCTCGCCAGCGCCATCAGAGAGCGGCACCAATCCTTCGCTGGCATTTCCATACAGGCCGCGCAAGATCATGAGATCGCGATAATTCAGGCTGGCCGCATGAACGCGCACCAGCACATCCCGTGGGCCAAGTTGTGGCTGCGGTTCTTCGCCATATGTGAGACGCCGTCCATCCGCAGTGGAATTGAGTCGATAGATTTTCACGGAAACTCCCTTGTTCGAACAAACTCAAACAATATAGCTCGACAATAATCAAACAAAGTGCATCCGTCAAATGCTCATGGACCAAGATTTCGATTAGAATCAGGAAATGGTTGAGCGTATAAGAAAAAGAAATCCCATGGAGTCTGAACTCGCCCAAGTGCTTTGCGCTCTTGGCGATCCCGTTCGTCTTGACCTCGTGCGCAAGCTCGCGCAGCAGGGAGAAATCCCCTGTGGCGGATTCGGCTTGGATATGCCGAAATCCTCTCTCTCGCACCATTTCCGCGTGCTCCGCGAAGCCGGTGTCATTGGTTCGCGACCTGAAGGGACCTCTACGCTTAATTATCTTGAGATAAAGCAAATGGAGAAGCGGTTTCCCGGACTGCTTAAGAGTGTGCTCGGTAATCTGTAGCACGAGGCAGATTTTGGTTTTTCTAACGCTCAGTTCGTGCGCGTCCTGGATCAAAATCATCTGACACGAGTTT
>WSSedL1CaDRAFT_10000361_pt1 | contig 31960 bp, 30 predicted proteins | sample WetSurSL1Cattail_FD_9464 | JGI IMG/M metagenome (IMG submission 9464)
TTCAATATGGACTTACTGGGATGTTATTGGCAAGGCCCCTCATCCTAAAAATTTGAGTCCTAAAGCCGCTTGATTTTTACCTGAGTTAAAGTATTAGTCAACTTTTTGAATGCTAAAGGTTAAATCCTGCTTATATACGGCGCAACCCTTATTGATAAAATAGGGGTTTTTTTGATTAAAAGTAGAGATTTTACCCATATGCCGGCAAAGAACTTCCGGCGATAATAAAAATACGAATTTATAACTAAAATGGCAAAAATTCCAACTTATCGTTATAATCGGGATGCTTTATCAAAATCAAAAAAAAGGAGGACTGTCTACATGGTGGATCAAGAAATTTTCAAAAACGAGCAAAATGATAAAGGCCGGAAGTATGGATGGGGCTTAAATATTCTGGTGGTCGATGACAATTTAATGATTCAAGAAATTATTGAATTACTTTTACAGTCGGATGACTGTCATATTACCATGGTGGGAAACGGTAGACAGGCCATAGAAGCGCTGGCAAAGGACTTCTATGATTTGATTTTGATGGATTTACAGATGCCTGAAATGAATGGTTATGAGGCAACGGTCCGTATTCGCACTATGGAACAGGAAACAGGAGAACATATTCCAATCCTGGCGATGACGGGGTATCCGCTCGAGAACGGCCGTAAAAATTGTATTACCGCCGGGATGGATGACTATCTGGTCAAGCCTTTTGATGTAGCGGATCTAATTGCTGCGATCGAACGACTGACTCATACGAAGATAAGCCCGAATGGATTGATAAAATGAAAGTTGTGTTGGCTGAAGCCGAAGGAATAGGGGTATTTTCAAAAATGAAACATATTCGGGAAGAGGAGGATTTTGCAGTGGGAATTCAGGATAGTAACGAACAAAAAAAATTGCTGGCAGAGACAGAGACAGAGATTGAGATTGAGATAGAGACAGAGCAGGGAAAAGTCCGCCAGGAATATGAAACGATTTTTAACAGTACCCAAGATCTAATGTTTTTGGTGGACATTAGTGAGCGGGGGTTGGCCACCTATCGTCGCTTGAACCGCAGCCATGAAAAAGCATCCGGCTTTGTGACTGCCGACGTTTTTGGAAAAACGCCTCAACAAGTTTTTGGTTTGGAACTCGGAGAGCGGATTGATGCCCGTTTCCAGGAATGTGCTCGGGCGAAGTCCCCCTTGATATATGAAGAGACTTTAGAATTTCCTTCCGGGGTTCGCACCTGGTCGACTATGTTGTCTCCGGTTTTTAAAGGTGATCGGGTGGTTCAAGTCATTGGTTCGCGCAGGGATATCACCGAGCAACAGAAAATAATGGCTGATCTAAAAGAAAGTGAGCAACGCTACAGCAGTTTATTTGAGAATAATCATTCGGTAATGTTGATTATCAATCCTGAGGACGGCCGGATTATTGATGCCAATCCCGCTGCTTGTATTTATTATGGATATTCCAGAGAGAAAATAAGGTCCATGACTATTTCCGAAATCAATATGCTTTCAGAGGATCTAATTCAACGTGAAATGCAAAAAGCAGCGTTGGAAAACCGCAAACACTTCTTTTTTCAGCACCAGCTCGCAAGCGGCGAGCTCAGAAATGTGGAGGTTTACAGTGGTCCGATTGAGATTTCCAGGCAACATTTATTATATTCGATCATTCATGACATTACGGAGCGACAGAAAGCTGAAAGCGAGCTTTTCCAAGAGAAAGAACAATTGAAAGTCACGTTGCATTCGATTGGCGACGGTGTGATTACCACGGATACTTCCGGCAAAGTGACATTAATCAATGAAATAGCGGAAAAGCTTACTGGATGGATTGGGGAGGAAGCGATTGGGAAACCGTTGCATCAGGTATTTCATATTATTAATGAAAAAACGGGTCAAATTTGTGAAAACCCGGTAAAGAAAGTGCTGGATACGGGGCTTATCGTTGAATTGGCCAATCATACCGTATTGATCGCTAAAGATGGTATACGGCGGTTTATTGCGGATAGCGGGGCGCCTATTCGCGACAAAGACGGCAAGGTTTTTGGAGTGGTCTTGGTCTTTCGTGACGTAACCGAAAAAAAAATCAAGGAGGATGAGATAAGATATCTGAGTTTTCATGACAAATTAACCGGGTTATATAATCGGGCTTTCTTTGAACAAGAAACCAAGCGCCTTGATCAACGGGAATTTTTGCCGTTGTCGTTGATTATCGGAGATGTCAATGGACTGAAGTTAGCCAATGATATTTTTGGGCATGAAGTGGGAGACAAGCTATTAACGACTATTTCGGGTATTCTCAAAACGGAGTGTCCAAGCGAGGGAATAGTCGCTCGTTGGGGTGGGGATGAATTTGTGATTATTTTGCCCCGAACATCCAGGAACAAAGCGCTTTCCCTTTGCCAAAACATTCAAAAGCACTGCAGTTTGATGCCTGAAGATCCGATTAAGCCCAATATAGCCTTTGGCGCATCAACCAAAGAAAAGATGTATCAAGATATAAATTTGGTTTTAAAAGACGCCGAGGATATCATGTACCGGCATAAATTGTTGGAAGGAAAAAGTGTCCGCAGTTCGTTAATCACCTCCCTGGAAAAAACATTATATGCCCGAAGTTATGAAACGGAAGAACATGCCAAACGGATCCAAAATATTTCGGTAAAAGTCGGCTGCGAAATGGGCCTGTCCGCAAGCGAACTCGACGAACTGGGGTTACTTGCCATATTGCATGATATCGGCAAGATTGGGATCCCGGATCATATATTGACAAAACCGCTTAAATTGACTCAAGAGGAATGGCGGGAGATGAAGAAGCATCCCGAAATCGGTTGCCGAATCGCGCAATCGACGCCGGAGTTGTCTCATGTTGCGGATTTGATCCTCTCTCATCATGAGCGATGGGATGGTAAGGGATATCCAATGGGTCTTACCGAAAATGGAATCCCCAATTTGGCTAGAATCATTGCAATAATCGATGCCTACGATGTCATGACTCATTCCCGGCCTTATAAAGAGGCTATTAGCTCTCAGGAAGCTATCGAAGAAATTCGTAATTGCGCCGGAAAACAGTTTGATCCGGTAATTGCCGATGTTTTTATTCGGATCATGACTTCAGGCTTCATAAAATAAAAGCATATACGCCAGAGCGGGGGCAATAAATAGTCGGATTACGGGGTTACGGCTTAACAAGCTTATTTCTTCCCCCGCCGGGCCCGGAAAAAATGCAGCGGAGTGGTGCCGACGTGTTTTTTAAAGTTGCGGATGAAATGGCTTTGATCATAGAACCCTAGCTCCAGTCCGACACCGCAGGGGTCAGTATAATCACTGAACATTAATTCTTGGGCTTTTTTGGTTCGGAGCTGTAACAGGAGCGCATGGGGCGGTATGCCATAGGATTTGGCAAAGAGCCGGTTAAAGTGAAAGGCAGTCATTCCGGCCTGGGCCGCTAGGTCCCCCAGAGTAAATTGTGCTTGAAAATGATTTTGGATATATTCATAGGCCGTGATTATCCGGGGATCGATGGCTTGCGGATGCGCTTTGAACGGTCGGCAATATCTGGCGAATGATGTTAGGACTTTCTGCACCGCTATCGGGTCCGGAGGAACCTCCGACCCTTCATCATCAAGGCAATGGGTGCAAAAACTTTGAAACTGAGCCGCTAAGACCGGGTCGTTAATTATTTGGATTCCAATTCCCCAGGCTTCCGGTAAAGATTCGCCGCAGGATGTCAGTAGCGTGGTCAATCGGCCTTTGGGGATATTCAGGATAAAGTAATGGCAGGGGGCGGTCAGTCCGACTCGGCATTGATGGGGTATGTAACTGTCAATTACAAAGAGGTCATTCGGTCCGGCCGTTGACTTTTCCAGGCCGGCGATGATCTCCCGTTCTCCTGCGACTACCAACCCAAAAGTCACGGATTGGTGGATGTGCCGGGGAAAGGCATTACATACCCCTTCACCGGATGTAATTGTGAAGGGGTATGGCAGTGTATAATCGGTTCTCCGGATGATCGCTTTATTCATACAGCGATTATAATAAGGCCGGTGCAAATTTGGCAAATAGTTCGAGTCCCTCCCCAGATGCCACCACCCGGTGGGTTAGATTGGCCGGGATTACCGCTAGTTGCCCGGCCGTATAGGGGACAGCCTTTTGCTCGATCATACATTCCCCGCTTCCTCCAATCACTTCATGAATTTCCAGTTTGCCGTCATGGAGATGATCCTCGATGGCGCAACCGGGATCGATCCGGACCAAATGGCAGCTGAGCTGCCCTCCGGTTTCAGCCCCGGTCACTAAATGTTTCAAATAGACCCCTTTGAATGACGGATGGGCATTCCAAGGCTTATCCGCTGAATGATAACCACCTTCCGCCAAAGCAACCTCACCGGTTTCAAACTGCTTGAATAGTTGATTCATTGTCGCTCACCCCTTTTGTTTAAGGCGAGTATACCAAAGGCGGAGCGAAAAATATTGTACGTTTTTGCGGTTAAATAATTAGTTTTATACGTTTTGTAAACCGATAATCCAGGCGATCCAACTTAATACGGTCTGTGCTCGGCGCTCGATCGTGTGGTGACTATCGGCACTGACCCCATAAATGTAACTACTCCGCATAATATCGGCGATATCCTGTTTATCAGGAATACTGCTTACTACAAAATATCGCCCCAAAACCTTGTAAAAAACTTCATGTTCAAGAAGGCAGTTAACCAGGGATAAGTATTTATTTTTAAAATCTAAACCCATAATTCGGCGTCCCTGATCAGTTAATGAATAAAATATTTCAGTTGCTCCCCGGTATTTACGGATCAGCCCCAAATAAATTGCGGCATTCGTGTAATAATCAGTTTGTCGAGCATCGAACTGATAATTTTGAGTTATGAAATTTTTGGTTAATTCATTTCCGTAAAGCAATCCCAATAAATCAATTACTCGCTCAAATCGATCCGCCTGGGGAAAGGGTATGGCCGGCTCGGCTTTGATTTTGGCATTATGAAATACCGGTATTATATCCCTGAGCTCGATTTTGTCCGGAGCGACGGCATATTTTAATTGCTTAACTAACTTGATGGAGTTGTATTCATCGTTGCGGTCGAAACAAAAAATAAAAAACGAAAAACAATCATTGGAGTAAGTCATAAAAACGGGGATAATCGTTTTTTTTAATTTACCGNCCCATAAACGGTATGGGTAATAAAGCTGACGAATTAAAAAATCCTCCACGGTATAGTTCTTGGCTTCAACAATAATGAAACTATTTTTGCTTTCATAGCCGCCATCGATTTCACATTGGGAATTATCGACTCGAATAGGATCGAATTGCCTGGTTTCAACATTTCGAACCTTGAAATCAAATTTATTACTGGACATTCTTCCCGAAACAGTCAGGTATGTTGGTTCACCGGCTATGTCATCCATTATTCCGGCCAGATAAGCATAATGCAATGCAAGGCTTTCGGAATATAAATTATTGTAGGTAATACTTTCAATAAAACGAGGGGGAGATATCATGCCAGTCGCAACGTCATCATAAGTAACCGACAAATAGGATTCGAATTTTCCGATGACATATTTTGAACGGGATACAGGAAGGATGGTGAGTCGGTTTTCTTTAAAGATTTGGGGGAGATTTACGAAGTGATCGAACTTGGCCATTAAACGGGCTTCCCGGACGGTATTTATGGTGCCCGCTTCAATCTCAAACCTGCCGGAATATTGAATGGCCTCCAGGATACGGTATTTATCGAATAATTCTTGCCAAGCCTTATCATTTTTTGTTAAAGCAGTCATAATTCATTACCAGAACCTCATCAATTTTTCCGCGTCCAGTGGCAACCGAGTTGATGTTTCGGCTAGCTGTCACTGTTATTATGGTAAAATCCTTATATAAATCCAAAATAAAATCGGTGGCGGAATTACTTAATAAGACCAGGCAACCCTGGTCAGATAATTTTTTATAGACATCCCGTAACCGTACCTGCTCACGCTTACCAAAACCGTTGATATCATATCCCGTAAATGATGAGGTATCCGAAACAGGGTCATAAGGGGGATCGAAGTAGATGAAATCCCCTTTTGCGGCACTTTTTACTGATTGTTCAAAATCTACATTCATAATTTGAATATTTTTAGTAGCTAGGTAATTATGGGCGGCTCTTAACACAATTTCATTAAGAATTTTGGGATTATGATAACTTCCAAANGGAACATTAAATTGACCGGCGCTATTAACTCGGAATAATCCATTGAAACAGGTTTTATTTAGGAAAATAATTCGGGATGCTCTTTGGATGGGATCAAGATTTTTAAAATTAGGCTCTCTATCTATATCGCGAATTGCATAATAATACTCTTTTTCATTTTTATGGCGGCGAAGATTGATAATCAGTTCATCGATTGAATCTCTGATCACTTCATAGCAGTTGATTAATTCGGTATTACTATCATTAATAACGCCAACTGTCGGTTGCATATCAAACAAAACCGCTCCGGCCCCAATAAACGGCTCATAATAGGTACCGTATTTGGGGGGAGTATATTGACGGATTGTTGGCAAGAGCTGCCGTTTTCCCCCGGCCCATTTTAAAAAGGGTTGAAGCAGTTTATTTTTTTTCAATACCAGTCACCTTTAGAATTATTGCTATCAATAATTTATCACGAACGTTTGTTCTTGTCTAGGCTTATATTGATAATTCTATAAATACCGATAAACATCCTTCAATTGCAATTGTACTTTCGGCAAATCGTCTCATAGACAAAACATATCTTAAATCGGCAATCCCATGCATCCGTTTTTCCACAATTTAGTCGACATGGAAAAGGATTAACCCCAATAAAGCTAAAATATCGGTTATCACTGGTTATGGGGATAAAGGAGCTGTCCGATTTGGTCAAATATTCCGTTTCTAGCGGTAAAGTCGCTTTTTTAGGTTTTCTGATGAGCTTATCTTTGTTTTTGGTCTCTTGTAACCATTCTCCCGATAGTCAATTATCCCCCGACTATCAGCAGCTTGTGAAGAAAGCGGTTCTGGCTTACCGGCAGAAAGGGATCGATTTTCATCAAAATCTGATTGATTATCAACCCCTGGGTAGTTTTTTGCATTTTGAGGATACCGCCGGTTTTAATGAATCAAAGATAAAGAGGGACTTTCAAGGGATTCCCTTAGTGAAATATGGCCAAAGTTTTTATTACAATCCGGTGACTGTAGCTCAGTATGCGCTCTACCAATATGGCAAATTTCTTCACAAGCAAGCTTCCTTCAATGATTTCCGGGTAGCGGCCGATAAATTATTATCATTGCAGGAGCCGGATGGCGCCTTTCGCTACTCTTTTTCATGGCGCTATTATCTTATCGGCAAAAGTTTTAAGCCGGGATGGGTCTCCGGTATGGCTCAAGGTCAAGCGTTGAGTGTCTTTGCGCGGGCCTATGCCTGGACCAAAGATTTGCGGTATCTGGATGCCGGCAATAAGGCTCTTCGGTTCCTTTTAACGCCGGTGGACGTAGGCGGGGTACTGGACACCATGGCGGATTTGGACACCTCCCTGGCTCAATATATCATTTTTGAGCAATATCCGGTAAAACCGGCATCTTATACGCTGAACGGCTTTATGTTTACGCTAATCGGTTGTTATGACTGGTGGCAATTGGACCCAGGGGCTATCGAAGGAGACGGTAAAATGGCCGCGGTTGCTTTAACGGCGGGTCTAAGGACCCTGGAGAAGATTTTGCGGTATTATGATGTGGGTGGTTTTGCCAGTTATGATTTAGGGTACATTACCTACCATGCCGCCCCCAATTTGGATGCCTTTTATTTTGCCGTGGATATTTATTTACTTCACGCTTTATATGCGATATCCGGGAATGATACCTTGCGGCATTACGAACTACGTTGGGCTTCCTATGTTAGCCCATCGGCTGCCACGGAGTAGGAGCAAGGGCAAGGAGTAAAAAAAGTGTCACCCTAAACAAGTCGGGGGATATCGAATTGTTGACCGGGGTACCAACAATAAGGTCAACGCTACGATTAATAGAGCAAAAATCGGATAGGCTAAGCTATTATCCATTGTATGCGCATGCTTTCGGTTTTTTTAATTATCATGTGATCGGGTATAAAAATTATTCAAGTAATACCAAAAATAAGTTTTGACTAAGAAGCAGTCTGGACTGATTATCTGGAATAATAAAGTAATGAGGCAGGGGGATTTTTTCGCAGTTTTTTCGAAAACCTCGTTCCATCTGCAGGAGAATATAATACCGGAGAAGAATGAAGAAAAAAATAAACTAAGCAATCTTTTGGTGGAGGGATTTATTAATGGCCGATGTAAGTGTCTCATTAAAAATTTTAATGGAGACCAATTTTGATTGGAGTGAACCGCTAAAATACGTCCATGATTATCGGGCCGATATCTTAGTCACTGGAGGGGAGTTTTCCGGTACCGAGAAGATCGGACACATCAGCGGCAGTTACATTGCCGCCGATCTATGGGCGGCAAATCCGGTCGGTACTTTATTTGATGTTTTTGATTCGCATAGTCAAACCCTNTCGGATTTATACACTGCGATCATTGATGAGCAGCAGGAACTTAAGGCTAGCATTATTCAAGAAATCAGTTACCGGAATATCCTGTTTATTGAAGATGCAGGTTTTGAAGAAGCAAAGTATGAGCAGAATCCCGAATGGTTGGCTAAAGCGATCGCCTATTTTATCCGGACTTTAGGCCGGGAAGTTGATGCAGTAGTCTATGAGCCGATACTCAACTCTAAGAATCAGAAGATCACGGACATTTTTAAGGAAGAAGGGTTTAAGCGGATCCCGGATTCCCATTATTTGTTCTTCAATCGGCGTGAACTGTTAAAGTTACCGAATGGACAACAAATTTAATTAATTCGGATAGCCGATAGTTTTGTAAATCAAATACAAACGGGGGACAAGCATACCATGTCCTCCGTTTTATTATTTCAGGCGTTCGCTCGATCATTTGCCAATTGGGCTATTAGGAAAAAGACGTAATGAAGAAGAATTCTGTTAGGACAGCAGCTTTTTAAAAATGGTGGCTCGAACATTTGTTTTATTTCAGCAGCTATGTTATAATAATTTCGAACACCAGTTCGCAATGGGGCTGCCGGAAACTGGAAGTATAAATTCGAACCCAGTCGCATAGTATGAATTAAGGACATGCAGACGATACTGTTTCTGGCAATACTTTTTGATACGGGGGTTATCACATGTATATCGTTGGTTTAAATAGTAAACAAAGGTTTTATTTTATTAGTCGAGCCGAACAACGCGAGAAACTTGAAGAAAAGGGTATTTTAATTTTGAATGCCACCTATGATCGAATCACGGCTGCTGCTGACGTTGTTAGAGAACTGAATAATAAGGCGGAGCGGGAGCGCAGAACCAGTATAATCAGTAAAGTCGGGTAACCCGAATAGACAAGGCAGGGTGTTTATGAGTGGGGGTTAGATTTCCTGAGTAACCGGATCGCTGTTTCTATTTTAAGATCAAGAGCTAAAAATAGTACAAAAGTTGAATTTACATTCAAAAGTAAATTCAACTTTTTTAATAAGATCTGCTTTATCAACAAAACCAGGATGTATAATAGGTTTCGTCTGGGGTTGTCTTATTATCCTATTGAAAGCAACCGTAGTATTAAATCCGCGCTCTTACCAATTCCGCCATTTCTTGCGTTCCGACTTTTTTCATACCTGCAGCCATAATATCCGCCGTCCGATAATTGTCATCTAGAACCTGCCGAACCGCTGCTTCAATAGCCATAGCCGGTTCCTCCAGTTTAAAAGAGTAGCGCAGCATCATAGCGGCACTTAAGATGGTCGCCAAGGGGTTTGCCAGGTTTTGCCCGGCAATATCCGGAGCTGATCCATGGGAAGGTTCGTAAAGAGCCGTTTTTCCACCCAGACTGGCTGAAGGCAACATTCCCAAGGAACCGGTAAGCATGGCGGCTTGATCGGTAAGAATATCGCCAAACATGTTTTCAGTCACAATTACATCAAATTGGGCCGGGCAGCGCACCAGTTGCATCGCACAGTTATCAACATACAAATGGCTGAGTTTGACATCCGGATAATCTTGGCTAACTTTGATAACAGTCTCGCGCCATAAACGAGAGCTCTCCAACACATTGGCTTTGTCGACTGAAGTCAATTGTTTCCGGCGTAACCGGGCGGCTTCAAAAGCCAAACGACAAATCCGCTCAATCTCATGGCTGTTATAAACCAAAGTATCGGTTGCCTGCTCTGAGCCGTCACTCAGGGTTTCCCGTTTTTTGGCACCGAAATAGAGGCCGCCGGTTAACTCGCGGAAAACCACAATATCAACGTCCCTGATAATTTCCGGTTTTAAGGTTGAAGCGGCCGCCAAAGCAGCAAATACTTTGACCGGTCGTAAATTGGCGAAAAGTCCCAATTTCTTTCGAAGTGGCAGGAGGGCGGCTCTTTCCGGGCGCAGTTCCGGCGGCAACTGATCCATTGCAGGGCTGCCCACCGCACCCAATAAAATCGCATCCGACTCGCGGCAGAGATCCAAGGTTTGGGAAGGAAGCGGATGACCGTATTTGTTATAAGCGTCTTCACTGATTAGGCCCTCATGAAACTCCAGGGGGATATCGAATTTTTTGCTGATCTTTTGTAGAGTGGCGACCGCCTGGGGGACGATCTCCCGTCCGATCCCATCTCCGGCTAATACAGCGATTTTATACATCGGTACCCACCTGCTTTTTCACATACTCAATCAACCCGCCGGCTGCGATCAATTCTTGCATGAAAGGCGGGAACTTTTCGGCCTGAAATACCTTTCCGGTGGTTAAATCTTTTATCTGACCGCTGCTTAGGTCGATTTCCACTTGATCACCTTCAGAAATGGCTTGACTGGCTTGGGGTGACTCCAGGATCGGCAGCCCGATATTGATGGAGTTGCGGTAAAAAATCCGGGCAAATGAAGCGGCTATGACACAGGTAACTCCGGCGGCCTTGATAGCAATTGGAGCATGTTCCCGGGAACTGCCGCACCCGAAATTTTTTCCGGCAACGATGATATCACTTGGTTGGACTTTGTCGGAAAAGGTAGGATCGGCGTCTTCCATACAATGGGTCGCTAATTCCTGTGGGTCGCTGGTATTTAAGTAACGGGCCGGAATAATGAGATCGGTATCCACATCATTACCAAAGCGCCAAACTTTTCCTTGAATTAAATTCATTTTACTCCTACCTCCTCAGGACCGGCGATTTTTCCGGCTATGGCCGATGCGGCGGCTATCGCCGGCCCGGCCAGATATACTTCACTTTCAGGATGGCCCATCCTACCTACAAAGTTGCGGTTAGTGGTGGCAACGGCCCGTTCACCCTTGGCCAGAATGCCCATATGTCCTCCCAGGCAGGGACCACAAGTTGGGGTTGAAATGGCGGCTCCGGCGTCGAGAAAGATTTCGAACAAACCTTCTTGCATGGCTTGACGCCAAATGGCTTGAGTCCCGGGAATCACAATCAAGCGAACGTTGGAGTTGACTTTATTGCCCTTCAAAACTGCCGCCGCTTCTCTGAGGTCTCCGATCCTGCCGTTGGTGCAGGAACCAATGATGCATTGGTCGATGTTGACGGTGCCGCACTCAGATAGAGGTTTGGCATTTTCCGGAAGATGCGGGAAGGCGATTTGCGGCTCCAGTTTAGAGATATCCCATTCATAGTTCTTGGAATATTTGGCGTCCGGATCGCCGGTAAATACGGTATATTTCCGCCGGGACCGGTTATTAACGTACTCCAGGGTTTTATCATCAATTGCAAAGATACCGTTTTTAGCACCGGCTTCGATAGCCATGTTGGCCATGGTGAAACGTCCCTCCATCGAAAGGGCGGTAATGGCTTCGCCGGTGAACTCCATGGCCTGGTAAAGAGCCCCGTCCACTCCAATTTTGCCGATGGTGAAGAGGATCAAGTCTTTTCCTCCGATCCAACGGGGGAGCTTTCCGGTATAGACAAAACGAATACTCTCGGGTACTTTGAGCCAGGCTTTGCCGGTAGCCATACCGGCTGCCATATCGGTGCTGCCCACTCCGGTTGAAAAGGCGCCTAAGGCGCCATAGGTACAAGTGTGAGAATCGGCGCCAATAACCAGATCACCCGGCAACACCAGCCCTTTTTCGGGGAGTAGACAGTGTTCGACTCCCATCTCACCGACTTCAAAGTAATTGGTGATACCGTGGCGCCGGGCAAAATCCCGCAACATTTTGGCTTGCTCAGCGGATTTGATATCTTTATTGGGCGTAAAATGATCCGGGACTAAAGCGATCTTGTCGGGATCGAATACCTTAGCTACTCCAATCTTGTTAAATTCTTTAATTGCCACCGGACTCGTGATGTCGTTGCCGAGAACCATATCTAGCGAGACATCGATCAGTTCTCCGGGAGAAACTGTACTTTTTCCGGCGTGCGCCGCCAGAATCTTTTCGGTAATGGTCATTCCCATGGATGTTCATCTCCTCTTTGGGTTAAGGTTTGGTTCCTATGGCTAAGAACATAGGTATTTCAACAGTCATACCGGCATTATTGGAGGTCCGGCAGATACAACCGAGGTCATTGGCTTCGCTCTCAATGAAACCGGCTTCTTTAAACCAAGCGTTAAGTTCATCCAATTCAAACCCCATCCATAAATCGAACTTTTCTTGCTTGACCCATTGATGGTTATGTTGTTTCACATCGGTAATAATACACCGTCCGCCCGGTTTTAATACCCGAAACATTTCTGCAATGGAGAGAGNCGGTTCTGATAGATGATGTAATANTAGATTGGCAAAGACCATATCCTGGCTGGCATCTTCCAGAGGCAGATCGTGGGCGTCGCCGGCCAATGGCTCAATATTAGTCAAACCCATTTTTAGAAAATCGCTGGCCGCCACTTCAAGCATGGCGGCAGATGAATCGATGGCGTTAATTTTTCCCGCGTATTTGGCCAGTCCTTTTGCTAAGTATCCGGTACCGGTGCCGATATCAGCCACCTCGGAACCGGCAGGGGGGGTAAAACGAGAAATCAATATATCCCGGAGAGCATTACCGTAACAGCCTTTCCTTAATTCATCATAGACCGGGGCAACTTGATCAAAATAGGCGTTGTTCTCCGCTTCAACCGATGCATAGGCCCGGGAGTTTCCCGATTCGATCCAAGTCAGCAGGGCGCTACGGGAAAATCGCCATTCACGGCCAACCTTACGGGCCGGAATATCTTCTTCTCGCAGTAATTTTAAAAATGTTTTAGTACTTACTTGAAACAGCTGGCTCGCCTCTTCCAAAGTCAAAACATCTTTTGAGCCCACAGTATTCATAGCCAATACTTCCTTAAAAATATATTTTCTTCAATTATACACAATTAAAATTGAGACGTCAAGGCTTAATTTCCGTTATCTTCCGTTAAAGTTATTTAAGTTCCCATGCTGGCCTGCTCCTCGTTAGCGTGCGTAAACATTTAAATTCAATTTTGCGGTTCATTGGACAGAAAACCTTGTAAAGATTTACGGTTTGACCGATAATGATGATAAGGGTAATTATTTATCCGGCCTAGTGCGCAAAAAGATGAAAAGTTTTCTGGGAAGGAGGCGGCTGCTATCGAAACCGCCGAGATTAATCCAAAATTGTTTAAAAAGGGAAATGTGATGTATTTTGAAGGCGACCCTGCCCGGGAACTTTATCTGATTAAGACCGGGAAGGTACGCCTTACCCGCAAATTCGGCGCGGATAATGAGGTTGTCACCGATGTGCTTGGTGATGGTGAATTTTTTGGGTTGGTGGCGGCGATGGAAAGTGTGGGACAATGTGAAACGGCGACTGTAACCGAGGAAGCTTATATTTATGCTTTGAAACCATCTGAATTTAATGAGTTAATCGCCAAGAACCTGCGAATCGGGTTTAAATTATTCAGTTCACTTGCCAATACGTTGCGGGAGTACAATCGCAAAGTGGAAAAACTGGCCGGCCCGGAAACGGATTCATCGACCGCCGACAAACTGCTGGAGATTGGGGAGTATTACTCCGATCATAATCAGCCTAAACAGGCGTCGTATATCTACCAAAAATATCTGGAACTATATCCGGATGGAAAATTGGTGGAGTCAATAAGGGATAAGTTGCTTGCTTTACAGAACCATTAATCATGTATTGCGACTTTATTAATCAACGAATTTGAATTGGGGGAGACAGGGATGCCGGAAAATGAAACGACTACGGATCGATTTAGCCGGACTTATCAAACAGGGGAAATCATCTTATGTGAATTTGTGCCGGGTGAAGAGATGTTTATTATTGTTTCCGGCCATGTTAAGATATGTAAAATCACCAAGTCAAGTGAAAAAGTCCTCGCTTTGCTTAGTCCGGGTGATATCATTGGTGAAATGGCGGTAATCAACCGTAAACTGCGTTCGGCAACTGCGGTAGCGACCGAGCCAACCAAAGTGATTGGTTTGACTGCCGATAATTTTGAGCAATTTATCGCCAAGAAGCCCCAACTTTTGGTGAAACTGGTTCAAATTCTTTGTGATCGCATTTGGTTTACTGCCCGCCAGGTTCAAAATTTTAGTCTTAAGACGGCATCGGGCAGAATTACCGGAATGTTGACTTTATTGGGCGAGAATCATCAAAAGAAACCCGAACAAAATTCCAATATCCAGATTTATACTTCACCGCAGGATTTAAGTTACATGACCGGGTTGGAGTTAAGAGAGGCGGAAGGAATTTTGAAAGGATTTGAAAGAAAAGAGTATCTTAAAATTGAAGAAGGTCTGATCGTTATTAACGATTTAAATAAGATAAGAACTTCAGCAGAGTTTGATACCAAAAGGGAACAATTTAGTTCATTGTAAGCCGATTGGGCATTATTTTAAAAAGTTCCGCAGCAGGGGAAAGAAATTGGCCCGGTATTCGCCTTCGTCATTGCCGTCGAATGAGTAAGTAACGGTGAGACGATAATCTTGTGAAGGACTCATGGTTTCTGGTTTTACCGGATGGACTTGTAATCGGCGGTCGGGTTCCGGGACTTTTTCATTGATTAGGTTTACCAAGCGCAGAAAGTTTTTATTTAAGATTACGACCGCATCTTGTAATTCCTGATCGCTTTGAATTAAATCGATCAACCATTGTTGGTCGCTTTGATAGTTGGCGCTATACTGGTATTTGAAATGTACCTTTGATAAAGCGGCACTGGGAAGGTTTTTTAATTGGAATAACCTTGATAATTCACTTTGCTGTTGTTCCAATAATTCAGACCAACGGGGCAAAGTGCGTTCCTCGATCATTGCATAAACCAAAGACTGCAATGTTTCTGCGATTTGGTCAGGGTCATTGATATGATGCAGGGGAAGCAGTTCGAAACAAAAAGCCTCTAAAACATGAATAATTGAATTCCATTTTACGGCAAAGGCAGTCAAAGCGTTGTTATTTGCTTTATCTAAATGGATCAAGTTACGGGATAGGGCATCCAAATCGCCGAGTAAGGGATGAGAAGTCGCAATATCTCCGTAATTATCGTAGAAAGACCGGATTTTACGGAGATAACTAGTGGGCGGCTCTACGCCTTTTAATAAAATGGCAATATCAATATAACAGGAGAGCGCCACCTTGTTCCAGGCAATCGAATGCAAGGCCGGCGCTATCCTGGCTTGACAATGGGCATAATAGGGAAGAGCCATTTTCTCCAGGAGATCTTGACTCGGGTTCATGGGTTAACTCCTCACAAGTTTTTTACTAAATGATCTAAACGGTCTTTGGCCGGCGGTGCATCAATGTCGGTATTTTGAGATTTGGCCGCCATTATTTGATCCTTTAACGATGGACTCTCCATGGGTTCCAAGTTAAATTTCGGCTTGGTAGCTTCGGGGATTTCAGGCGTCTCCGGCATGGTTTGGGTATTATCAAGTTCAGCCTGTAGTCGTACCAGTTTAGCGGCGGGTACTACTTGTAAGGTTTTCCCGTAAAGAATAATCAAGTATTGGGGATCCCACCCCAGGAGCCTGCCGGAGAGTTTGCTGCCGTCTTCCAGGTAGGCGGTGAGAGAACTTTTATTCTTAATCAGATGATCAAAGACTAGGCTGCTATTGAATAAAGTATTTAATTCTTTTTCATTCATTGGAACCTACCGCCAGATCCAAATTTGTCGTCATTTTAGAATGGGTACCATAGAGCCGCTGCGCTAATTTGCGAAAACCATAGACATTAGCAAATTGAGCTTCCTTGACCAGTACGGCATTTTCAAAAGCCGGAAGCAGAAATTCCGAAATAGCCATACCGCCGCCGCCGGAGATAAAGACCATATCCAATTCCCACTTATTAGTCCAAAGACTATTAATCTCAGTGATTAATTTCTCGGCTACTAGGCTGAAAGCGTGTTTTTTGATCTCGTCCAGATTATAGGACTTACCGGAGATGCGAATCATACCGTTGCGGACAATCTCATCCAGCTGATAAATGGGTTTAGTGATTTTAAACTCTTCTCTAAGCATTTCGGCGATGTTAAAGTAAGCGGTGCTCAAAGCGGTATTGCTGGAGCTGCTTAACCGATCAATATTCTCCAAGTTATCGACTACAATGAAATCAGTGGTACGGAATCCGATATCGATGATACCTACTTTGGAGGCGGCCAAGTTTTCATCGATTAAGGTACCATTTTGATCAAGAATTAGGTCGAATAATGAGCCGAACGGCTGGGGTAATACTTTTACTTCATTAACGGTGAGGGTTTGTTCACTCTCGTTTTTTTGATTCTTACGAAGTACGATGCTATGACGGCCCTTGAAACGTTGGGTGATAGTTTGTTTGGTCTCAGTATAAAACCCTACCGGCAAACCGGTCACTGTGTTGAAGTTGGTTGACTTACTGTCCGATAAGAGCGACAGTGAAGTTATCAATAAGATCTTGCTGATTTGCTCATCCATACGGTTTTCGTCCAAAGAAAATAATACAATGTCGGATTGACGGTTGGCTAATTCACCGACGAAATATTCACGGTCATCCACAATGACATCCATGTTTTTGATGAAATTCTGGTCAGTGTTCTCCTCGGTAGAATAACGTAAGGTCCGGGCTTGTCCGACGACTGAGGGAAAGATCTTGTCTTTCTTACCGTCAGATACTTTCACGAAACCATAACCCAGATCGACCCCGATATTTTTTTCCATCCTTGTAGCCTCCTAATTTTGCCTTACCATTACCACTTAAACATTCGACAAATTATTATGATGTCTTTAGAGGTTTTTAATGGTAATTATATTAATATTTCAATTATAGCAGAAAATTGACGGTTTTAAAAACATTAACTGCAACCAAGTTGAAGTGACGGTCGTAATCATCGCTTGTAATGGGGAACATTTTGAAAATATTGTACGATAAAGATAGTAAAGGTAAGATATTGGATCGCAGTCGGGGGGAGGAAATTAAAATTTAAGGTCGAAATTAACGTTAATTGTATATGATATCGAGATCGAGGTGAACGTATTTGATTCAATTGCAGAAGGTTACCAAAGTCTATGGTAACGGGGTTATCGCTTTGAACAATATTAATATATCAATTGAAAAAGGCGAATTTGTTTTTTTAGTGGGAGCCAGCGGCGCCGGCAAAACAACCTTTATGAAATTGGTAAACCGGAGGGAACTCGCGACCGAGGGGGGGGTTTTTGTCGGCCGCAAAAATTTGTCTCAGATGAAGGAGTCGGAAATTCCGATTTTTCGCAGAAACATTGGAACTGTTTTTCAGGATTATAAACTGCTTCCCAATAAAACGGTCTTTGAGAACGTGGCATTTGCTTTGGAAGTCATTGAAGCTTCTAAACGGGATATTTTAAGGCAAGTACCTGCCGTATTGGATTTGGTGGGGCTAAAGGATAAGGCTAGGGTTTTTCCATTGCAGCTATCAGGTGGCGAACAACAACGGGTATCGTTGGCAAGGGCTATCGTTAACCGGCCCCTGGTTTTATTGGCAGATGAACCCACGGGAAATCTCGATCCCGATACTTCCTGGGGGATTATGGATTTGCTTTTGGAGATCAACAAACGAGGCACTACAGTTATCATGGCTACTCACAATAAATCGGTCGTGGATCGGATGAGAAAACGGGTAATTGCTTTGGATAGCGGCGTTGTAGCCAGAGATGAACAGAAGGGAGCTTACGAAAGTTGAAAATTAAAACCGCCGGTTATTTTATGAAAGAAGCCTCAACTGGACTGAGCCGTAATGGACTGATGAGTCTGGCTGCAGTGATTACTATTTCATTGTCATTGATTATTTTGGGTTGCTTTTATATTGTGGTAACCAATTTTAATCATTTCGCGCAAATGGCAAAAGGCGTTTTGGAACTCCGGGTCTACCTCGACGACGGGGTCGATCCCAATCCGCTTAAAGCTAAAATAGTTGAGCTGGATGGAGTTAAAAGTGTCCGCTACGTTTCCCGGGAAGACGGAGCCAAATGGCTGGAGCAAAGCTTGGGAGTGAAAGAACTATTTGTCACTTCCGATAATCCGCTGCCGGATATGATCAATATTAAACTTAAAGACGATGCCAAGGTCAAAAGTTTGGTGGCCCAGGTCAGCTCCCTCGCCGGAGTGGACGAGGTGGAGTATGGTAAAACTTTTGTTGAAGCGATGCTGGTTGTGGTACGAATCGTTTGGGTGCTTGGGTTTAGCTTGGTATTAATTATTGGCATTGTGGTTTTATATATCATTACCAATACGATTCGGCTGACAGTCTTTGCCCGCCGGAAGGAAATCGAGATCATGAAGCTGGTTGGAGCGACCGATTGGTTTATCCGCTGGCCCTTTATGTTGGAAGGAATTATCTTGGGACTGAGTGGCGCGTTGATATCGGCGATCATTCTTTCGAAAGGCTATCATTTTCTTTTTCAATATATCCACCAATTGGCGCCTTTTATTCCGCTGCTGGGCGAAGGAATTATCAATCAAAAGATGTTCATGCTTATTTCGCTGGTGGGCTTGGCATTCGGGGCCATCGGCAGCATGATGTCGATTAAGAAATTCTTGCGAGTGTAATTTGCTTAAAATAAAATTGCTTTTTTCGATGACTTATTTTCTTTGTAGTGCAAGGAGGATCACGATATGTTCAAACATAAAACCGGAGTGTCTTTATTGAGCTTTGGTTTAATTTTTTGTCTGGCTTCGGCATCCCTAGGCTGGGCTGCAACTCAAGCGGAAATTGAAAGCAAGATTGAACAGACACGAAAGAAATTAAACCAGACCCGACAGAAGGAGCGCAAAGTACTCGGGAACATGCTCCAAACCCAAGAGGATTTGGAGAAGATCAACAACAACCTAGCACGGTTAAATGTCAATCTCGGCAAGACCGAACAACAAATGAGTGTTTTTAAGGCGCAACTAGACAATGCCCAGTCGCAATTGGATAAAATAGAAATTCAAATTGGAGGCAGAAAAGGAGTTCTGGATCAACGATTAATTGCTATATATAAATATGGGTATCAAAGCAACCTGGAGATATTATTCGGAGCCAAAAATTTCAGTGAGTTTGTTTACCGTTTTGAGATGGTCGGCAATTATGTCCGGACCGATCTACATATAATCAATGCATTAAAAGAACAACAAACCCTGATTGCCGAAAAACGCGCTGAAATTGCCGATAAGCACCAGGCGTTGCAGGATCAGCGATCAACCTATACCAAATTACAAGCCCAGAAGCAGGCGGAACAAAACACTAAAATCCATCTGATGACGAATCAGAAAGATGAGTTATCTGCGTTGCAAAATAATAGAAAACTCTTGGAAACATCTCTTGATGAAATGGAACAGACTTCTAAAGAGATGGAAGAGCAGATTAAAAATCTCCAAAACAAAAATAACACCGCGCTGGGTTCAGGTAAGTTTATATGGCCCGTTAAGGGCAGGATCACCTCTTATTTCGGTTGGCGTTTTCACCCGATTTTGCGAAAAAAGAAATATCACTCCGGTTTAGATATTGCGCAGCCGACGGGAACGCCGATTGCGGCAGCGGATGCCGGGGTAGTAATTTTTTGTGGCCGTAACGGGGGTTATGGTAACATGATTGCTCTGGATCACGGTAATTCGATTTCGACAGTGTATGGGCATTGTTCGGAGATATTGGTCACCAATGGCCAAACGGTTGCCAAGGGGGATACTATCGGTAAAGTCGGTAGTACCGGATTAAGTACCGGACCTCATCTCCATTTTGAGGTACGTAAAAAGGGAGTACCGATTGACCCGTTGAGTTTATTATAAAGGAAGCGGTTTTATTGCTGAAAAATGTCCGTCATAAGGTAGCGCTGGGAGTAGCGCTGATGCTTGTTCTTGGTTGCGGTTTGGGATGGTGGTGGCAGGGCGCAGTCCGCCATCAAAAATATCAGGATCTACTAACGGCTTTTTATGTAATGGGAGTTGTAAAGATCAATTATTACCAGCCGGTCAATCTGGAGAACTTGATCAAGGCATACTGGGCAAAGGGAAATATTTCCGGGATGTTAAAATCGTTGAATGACCCGTATACCCGTTTCCTCAACCGGACTGAATATGCCGAGTTAAAGAAGGATACCAGCGGATCATTCGCTGGTATCGGGATTTTCTTTATTGTTAAAGAAGGAGAGCTTTTGATCTCCAAAGTTGTTGCCGGCTCCCCCAGTCAAACAGCGGGATTGCAAGAAGGAGACCGAATCATTGCCATCCAAAAAGTTCCGGTTAAAAATATGAGTACCGATGTGGCGGTCGCCAAAATAAGAGGCAAAATCGGGACTTCAGTCACGTTACTGGTGGCCCGCGGATCAGGTGAGGAGCGCCGCCAGTTGACCTTTGAGGTTAAGCGTGAGAATATCGTGGTTCCTACAGTTGAGCTGAACATTAAATCGGACCGCTTCATGGGAAGCTATGCATTGATCAAAATAATTCAATTTGCCGATACTACGGCTCCGGACTTGGAACGGGCTTTGCGCAAAATCGATGCGATGGTCGACTGTAGGGCTTTAATTTTGGATTTGCGGGCAAACCCGGGAGGGTCGCTGGAGGCCGCAATTAAGGTTGCCAGTGAATTTATCCCTGCAGATACTCCGGTACTTCACGTCAAACGCCGTAATCTGCCATGGCAAGTATTATCAGCCGAATATTTTGCCCACCGGCGGTTGCCGATGGTAGTTTTGGTCAATAGTTGGAGCGCCAGTGCTTCGGAGATCGTTTCCGGTGCTTTAAAAGACCAGAAACGTGCGACTTTGGTCGGGACTCATACCTTTGGCAAGGATTTGATCCAAGAGGTGAAAGAATTGCCCGGCGGTACCGCAATGACGGTTACCATAGCCAGTTATCTGACATCCGGCAAAGTGAACATTCATAAGAGAGGAGTTCAGCCGGATCGAGTCGTGGAGATACCGGGAGCGCTTGATCGCTTGCTCAAGAATGGCGATCCGGGACCTTTTAAAAGGATGAATGAGATGCAAGAGGCGGAGGCGCTGAAGATACTGCGTGAGCAGGTTTTGCTGAGTTACGGTAAAATGGCCAGTTGAAGAGCCTTTTCAAAAATAACTATCTCGCGCAGAAGCGCGGAGACGCAGAGAAAAGATGAAATATGATCGTAACTCTGCACCTTATGCTGGAGAATAATGGACTTAGCGGCTTAACCAGTAGCCAAAATGTGGCTGAGGTTTTAATTCAATCAACCCGGCTTTCAGTCGGATTTCATTTATTTTGAAGGAGAGTGACTGTATTGAGGCCGGTACCAGTTATCATCAAGACGGCCCTTATTTTTTATTTAGTTTACGCCGTACTCATTAGCGCAGTTACTTTATGGCCGGGTCATTTCCGGCCTGCATTTACTTTGAGGGAGAGTACGCAAACCAGTGTCGTGAAAGATGGAAACCGCGACCTCAGCATCAGGCAGGCACAGTACAAAAAAGCCTGGCAGCAGATTTTGGTGGATGAAGGGTATATACCGCAAGCGGTTTTTAAATCCAGAATTGAAAAGTTGAATGAGCAACGGGCCGGGCTGGACAAGGTTCAATGGATTGATACTGAAAGCATTATCCTGTTACCGATGGCGGTTACCCAAAACCATTTAATCCGGCTTACTTCGAAATGGCAGGAATTAACGCAAACCTCGGGATTTGAAGTAAAATCGGCTAGTTGGGGCATAACCAAGGGTCAACTGTGGGTGAAGTTAAGCAGTACCGTACAGGTTAAGCTAAATAAGCATTCAGTTAATTTGCCGTTGGAACAACTAACGATGATTCAGCCGGTCAAGCGATTGAGAGGAAATATCCCCGGCCTGGTGCCGGCATTTCCGCCTCGACCGGAACCGGCGAAAGTAAAGGAAGAGGCGGAGGCGGAGGCCAAGCCAAAGCCAAAGGCGCCTGAAATCCATGGGAGCCAACCTCTAGGTATGCCTGAAACTAAGAAAACCAATCCGATAAAACCGGTATTTATCAAAAAAAAGGCGCGTGTGGCCATTATCATTGATGATGTGGGCTATGTCACCGGTCCTACCGATGCGATGTTGAAAGTTTCCGCTCCATTAACCTTTTCGGTGCTTCCTTTTGGTCCTTACAGTCAGAAATATGCGGCAGCCGCTAAAGAACGTGGGTTTGAGATTATGCTGCACCTGCCGCTGGAACCGCTCAATCCGAAAGTCAATCCCGGTCCAGGCGTGATCAAGCGCAGCTTTACCGAAGAGGAAGTTGACGAAGAGCTGGGCAAAGATTTGGAACAAGTGCCGGAAGCGATAGGGGTAAACAACCATGAAGGATCGGCCGGGACCAGCGACGATAGACTGATGGGGATTTTGATGGCAGCGCTTAAAAAACGCCAAATGTTTTTTGTCGATAGTATGACGGTAGCAAGTTCGGTAGCGCTTAAATATGCCCGGTTAAATAATTTGCCATCTGCCAAACGTAAGATTTTTATCGATAATCAAACAGATTTGGCGAGTAAAAAGCAAGCTTTACGGGAATTAATCAAAATTGCACTCAGGGATGGAACGGCTATAGCAATCGGCCATGTACGGGACAATACGGCCCAGGCTATTACTGAAATGCTGCCGGAGTTTGTCAAGGCGGGGATTGAAGTGGTGCCGGTGTCGCAGTTGGTGAAGTAATTTTAAGTTATCGCAAAAATGAGTCTGTCAGGAACATACGTTCATTGGCAGCTTTTTTATTTAAAATGACCCAGAGGTTAGCCCGCCAATATAATCCAATAAAGATGAAGTATTAGACGAATAACAATGTAAGCCAATAACCGAATGAATTAATGGCCGAAATTTTAGCCGCCGGCCATGAACAAGCCCAGGGAATAGAACAAGTAAATAAAACGAAAGGAAAATAATATCGTTACTATTTATTTTTACAGATAGAAGGAATGTTGTAATTGAAGTCGAATATTGTTAATAAAATAATAACGATATTAAATTAAGGTGAACAGAATGCCGATTAACATTGTTGATGTAGCGAATAAAGCTGGAGTTTGTATAACAACAGTCTCCAGAGTACTTAATAATAACGGACAGGTCCGCGAAAGTAACCGCCTGAAAGTAAATCAGGCCATTGCGGAGCTTGGTTATAACCGCAATGCTGCCGCCCGGACATTGGTGCGCGGGAAAAGCGAAACATTGGGAATCGTTGTCCCCACTTTGAATGATCCATTTTGGGCGGATCTGGTTACTCAGATTGAACATGCTGCCTTCGACCATGGTTATTTGGTGGTCTTGGCTCTTACTACGGACAACAATGATGAAGTCATTGAGAAACGGTGGATCAAAGTCTTTAGTGAAGGACGGGTGGATGGAATTTTTCTCATTGCGCCGGGATATGAGAGTGATTATATTTCTGAGTTGCGCATACGCAATTTCCCCTTTGTTCTTTTGGATAATAACCAAAATACGTTAAAAATGCCCTCCATAATTGTCGACAACACCGAAGGCGGCTATCTTGCCACTAGACATTTAATTGAACTGGGGCATAAGCGGATAGGGCATATTGCCGGTAATTTAAAACACCAATCAGCCCGTGAGCGTCTTCAAGGCTATTACAAGGCGTTAAATCAGTTTGATTTGGCAGTTGATGAACACTTGATTGGCCAAGGGAATTTCGCAGTGAAAGAAGCTTTTCGAATTGCAACGGAATGGTTGTCGCAAAAACAAAGACCCACAGCAATTTTTGCCGCTGACGACACAATGGCTTTAGCCTGCTTGGAGGCGGCCAGAAGATTGAATCTTGAAATCCCCAGAGACCTTTCGATTATTGGTTATGACGATAGTTCGATTTGTAGCGTGGTAACACCGTGTCTTTCAACGATAAAACAACCGACATCTGCAATGGCCAGCGAAGCAGTTCAATTATTATTGAAGTATCTTGAGAATAAAACACCCCGTAATAAAACAGTGATCATTAGCCCGGAATTAATTGTCCGAGAATCCACCGGCCCGGGATAAATTTTTTTAAATCAAAAATAATAACGTTGTTATTTTCGAAAGTAATTATCAATCGGTGGTTTTGTCTGGTTAAAAACAATATTTGCTTTGGAGGTGATAGAGGTTACACTACTACTAATATTAAAATTAATTAATTGAGGAGGAGAAAATGCAAAAGTTTCAAAAGGCTATTTTGGTATTACTAAGTGTACTGTTAGTTTCGGTTATTTCCTTTTCCAACGGTTCTTGCAAGGATAAAATAACATTGCGGTTGGCCTATATTTATACCGGTGGTCATGCAAAAGCGCCAATTTATGAACCTTATATCAAAGAATTCAGCAAGCTGAATCCCGATATTAACTTGAGTTTGGAACCGATGAACGGTGGTACACCGGATGTTCAAGCGAAACTTTATACTTACGCTGCCGGAGATAATCTCCCGGATGTCTTTATTTCCTGGCCGGGTCCAGGGATGTTAAAAAACTTTGTAGACGCCCAAAAAATTGCAGATCTAAAGGATTATTTGGCCCAAGATAAGTTATTTAAAAAATATTTTCAGAATAAGGAATACTTTTTCGACGGTTCGGTTCGTTTTGAGAAGAATGGCCCGATATGGGGGATACCGGATGAACCGTACTATATGTTCCTAACAGTTAATAAAAAACTGTTTGCCCAAGCCGGCGTGCAAATTCCAAAAACATACGAAGATTTGAAGAACATTATTCCCAAGTTCCGCGCAAAAGGAATCATACCTATCGCAATGGCCGGTAAGGATCAAGACCTAAACGTCTGTTTTTGGTTTGGGATGTTAAACAGATTTGGCACCGATCAAGAAATTATTAAAGGACTCACCACCGGAGACATGGAAAAAGCTCCTGCGTATTTAAGATCAGCCAAAGCCATTTATCAGCTTGCCGGGTTAAAGGCATTTCCGGAAGGTTGTGTCTCTATGCAGAGCCAAGAAGCACTCACCCTCTTTGATCAGGGCAAAGCGGCCATGTATTATGGTGGAACCTGGTACTTGGGAAATGTATCTCCGAAAACCGCTGCCGGTTGTGAGGTTGTCCCCTTATGGACTTTTGCTGACGGCAAGGGAGATCCCAAAGAGTTGCTTGGCGGTGTTGCGGTTGAGTATCTTGTCAGCGCTAAATCCTGGAAGGAAAATTCCAGACGGCAGGCGGTTGATAAATTGCTTCATTATTTAATTAACCCCACCCTTTATTCGAAATATCTGGAACTCGGAACTCCGTCAATTCTTAACTTATCATACACCGATAAAACTAGTCCGTTATTAATCAAAGCAGACAAATTGGCGAAATCGGCCACCAGAATGCAGCAAAATTATGATGCTTACGGTTCCCAACAGGCCAATGATGCGCTCAATAATTTGTCGCAGGGCTTATTAAATCGCTCGATTACTCCGGAAGAGGCTGTTAAACAATTAAGTGAACAGGCAAAAGCCGGTGCTGCGAATTAAGGGTATCGCGGATCAAGGCGGGGAAAATTCCCCGCCTCTTATGGGAGGATGGAACATGACTCCGAAAAAAATGCGGACAGGTATTCTTTTTTTAGCTCCGGCTATGCTGTTCTATTGTTTTTTTGTAGTGTTCTCCATAGCCAGGGTCATCTATTATTCCTTTTTTAAATGGAACGGCTTAAACTTTCCACAATTTGTCGGCGTTTCCAACTATGTAAGATTGGTGAACGATCAAACAGTGCTGGCGGCTTTTAGAAATAATTTAATTGCCATTGCTATGGCCTTGATTATTCAGATTGGAATAGCTTTAATCCTGACGATAAGCCTCTCTAATTGTAAATTCGGCGCCAGGTTTTTTCGGACGGTTTATTTTGTTCCTGCCGTCATTTCCGGAGTAGCGGTGGCCATGATGTTCGGCCAAGCGATGAATCCTGATTACGGTTTGATTAATACATCACTAAGGTTAATCGGTCTGGGAACACTAGCCCGACCCTGGCTCTCCAATTCAAATACGGCGATATACGCCGCACTATTACCGCAGACTTTACAGTATATAGGCTGGAATGTGATTATATTGGTTGCCGGAATTTATAACATTCCGGACAGCCTTTATGAGGCAGCCTATCTGGATGGCGTCAGCAACCTTCAAAAAACGTGGTATATCACGCTACCGTTATTGTGGGAGGTTATCCAGATTTGTATCATTTCCGCCATTACCGGCTCTTTACAGGGTTTTACCCATGTCATGGTCCTTACCGGAGGCGGACCAAACAGCGCTACCGAATTAGTTGGATTACTTATGTATCACCGGACGTTTCAGTGGTTGCAATTTGGTTACGGCAGTTCAATTTCGGTAGGCATCTTCTTGGTGGGATTATTGTTTTCGGTGTTATTTAAACGCTATTTTTCTTCAGACAAAATCGAGTATTGAGGAGTGTCGCAATGGAAAATCTGCAAATTTTGGAAAGCAGCTTATTTCCTGAAAGACAAAAACCAAAACATCGTAAAGGAATTAGTACGCAGATCATATTGATTGCCACGGCGCTGATCACCATGATGCCTTTGCTGTGGATTTTAATGGGTTCATTTAAAAATAACAACGAGCTCTTTCTAAATTCATTTGGGATACCTCATATCTGGCGTTTTGAAAATTATTACCAGGCATGGAAAAACGGGAATATCGGCGCGGATTTTTTTAACAGTACTTTTATATGCTGTGTTTCGATAATTTGTATTCTTTTGATTACATCCATGGCGGCCTATATTCTATCACGGTTCCAATTCCGGTTAAATTTTATGATCTATTCCTTTTTTCTGATGGGGTTGATGATTCCATGGGCTTCTAATTTATTGCCGCTGTTTTTGACCTTGAAAAAAATTGGTGTTTACGATACATACTGGGCACTGATATTACCGTATATTTCTTTTGAAATACCCTTTGGAGTATTTATATTGACCGGGTTTATGAAATCGATACCCACGGAGCTGGAGGAAGCGGCGGTAATTGACGGTTGTTCGAATTGGGCTATTTTCATGCATGTAATTATACCCTTAAGCAAACCGGTATTGTCCACGGTAGCTATTTTAACCTTTCTGGATGTTTGGAATGAATATCTTTTCGCATTGGTATTTTTAAGTAATCCGGCACATTTTACCTTATCGCTGGGCTTGGCGGCGTTTCAAACCGGTAGAGTTCAATATTATGGGATCATTATGGCCGGAATCATTATTTCGATTATTCCAGTGTTATTTGTTTATATACTTTTACAAAAACAAGTTATTAAAGGAATGACTACCGGTGCAGTGAAGGGATGAGTACAACTAGGGTGCGGGAGGAATCATGAGACAGTATGTTGTCGGCGTTGATGGAGGGGGTACTAAAACCCATTATACGCTTTTTGATTCAAATGGGAACTTGGTCTATTTTTTAGAGGGAGGTCCCGCCAATCATGAAGTGTATGGCAATGGGTACGAAGGGACCCGGTATGAATTGAAAACTTCATTTCAAAAAATATTCCGGGAAAGTGGATTAAATATAGAAGATATCAATTTTAGTATATTCGGGATGGCGGGGATTGATGTACAGTCACAGAAAGATATGGTGACGAAGGTCATCGCAGAATTGGGATTCAAGGATTTTGAAGTCATGAATGATGCTTTTCTGGGTATTAAAGCTGCCAGCAGCCACGGATATGGAGTCTGTAGCATTAATGGAACCGGGACTTGTTGCGCCGGAATTGATCCGCAAGGTTCGCGTATTCAGGTTGGCGGTACAGGCTATTTCTTTGGTGACGAAGGTGGCGCCACACATCTTGGAGGGATGGCTTTCCGGTGTGTTTATGATTATTTATATCGTTGCGGGCAACCGACGCTAATGAAAAAATTGCTGTTTGACTTTCTAAGAATTAACAAAGATGATGATTTAGTAGAAATTATCTATCAAAAAAATTTCTGTAACAATTGGGTTGATTTTTCAAGAATTCCGTTTGAAGCAGCTAACTTGGGCGATGAGGTCGCGTTGGAACTTTTACAAAGTACCGGCCGAAAGTCTGCTAAATCTGTGCTTGGGGCTATACGATATTTAAATTTTGAATCGATTGCTGAAATTGATATTATTCTGGCGGGTTCCGTATATGTCAAGGGAGAAAATCCGGCTTTGGTGGAAGCCTTTCGACAAGAAATATCTTCAAATATATCCCAAAAAGTCCGCTTCACGGTTTTACAAGTTCCTCCGGTAACCGGAGCTGTGTTATGGGCCTTAGAATCGCTTGCCAAAGGCATGGATCAAAATTTTCGCGAACAAGTGATTCTTAATTTAAGTAAAGTTCAATTAAACTAGCGAAACCAAAAAGAATATGTCCAATAGTTATTATTCAATCACAAAATAATTATCGTAAGGGTCATTTGGAGGGCGGAAACCGTTTTTGAAATTAAATCAAAATACATATGAAATAAGGAGGTTTTGTCCATGAAAGGATTAAAGGTGGTAGTCATTGGCGGAGGCTCAAGTTATACCCCGGAATTAATTGAAGGGTTCATTAAGCGCCAGGATGAGTTGCCGGTCCGGGAACTCTGGTTAGTGGATATCGAACCCGGTCAAGAAAAATTGGCGATCATCGGAAGTTTAGCTGAAAGAATGGTAAAAAAGGCGGGGGTATCCATGGAGGTTCACACCACGCTAAATCGCCGTGATGTTTTGAAAGACGCAGATTTCGTCATCACACAATTTAGGGTGGGCTTGCTTGATGCCCGGATCAAAGACGAAAGAATTCCTTTGAGCCATGGTTATATGGGGCAAGAAACCAACGGAGCCGGCGGGATGTTTAAAGCGTTACGGACTATTCCGGTAATTTTGGATATTGCCAAAGATATGGCTGAACTTTGCCCGGATGCCTGGATGATAAACTTTACCAACCCTTCGGGGATGATAACGGAAGCGCTATTACGATACGGAAAAACCAACAAAGCCATTGGGTTATGTAATTTGCCTATTGGGATGGAAAGAACGATCGCTGATCTTACCGAAGTTGATCCCGAGCGAATTCGGATTGATTTTGCCGGGTTAAATCATATGGTATTCGGTTTAAATGTATATTTGGACGGAGACAACATCACCCGTCAAATTATTACGAAAATCGGTAATGGCGAGATGGAAAGCATGGTTAAAAACTTTAACAATTTCGAGTGGTCTGCCCAATTTCTCGAAGGTTTAGGTGTGATACCCTGTTCCTATCATAAATATTATTTTCAAAAGCAGGAAATGCTGGAGAAAGAATTAATGGAGTTTTCCAAAGGAGAAACCCGGGCTGAAAAAGTTAAGCGGCTGGAGAGTGAATTGTTCGAACTATATAAAGACCCGCATCTGGACATTAAACCGCCTCAACTTGCGGAACGGGGCGGCGCCTATTACAGTGAGGCGGCTTGCCGGCTCATTAGTTCCATCTATAATGATAAAAAAGACATTCAGGTAGTCGTCACCCGAAACAACAATGCCATTACGGGACTTCCGGTCGAATCCGCGGTTGAAGTCAGCTGCCTAATTACCCGATACGGTCCCAAACCGATTGCCATGGGAGAGCTTCCGGTAGCGGTTAATGGTCTGGTCCAACAGATCAAGTCATTTGAGAGAACAGTTATTGAAGCCGCGGTAACCGGGGATTATAACACCGCTTTGGTGGCCATGACTATAAATCCACTGGTACAGTCGGAGAAAATGGCTAAAATTTTACTCGATGAATTATTGGAAGCCCATCGAGATTACTTGCCCCAATTTAAGCGGCATTTTTCTATCTAGGGTGAGATAAATTTTGATAATAAATTTTACTTACATAGATCCAAGATGACTAAAAGCAGCTCACCCCCTTAATCTCCCTCTCTTTTCGGAAGAGAGGGGGGATGACTCAAGAGTAACAATTAGCAACATAGATCTCAGGGGGTGCAATTCAGCTGGTTCTTTTCACCGCTACCGTCAAACCGTCCCCGATCGGCAGCAAAGTACTCTCAAATTGCGGACAACCCGCAATGCTTTTATTGAATGTATCTAATGATTTACCCATTTGGGTCAAATCGCTAAACTCAGAACCAAAATCCATCACCGGAAAGAGTGTATCCTCGGCAAGCAGCAATCCTCCCGGCTTAAGCAATCTACTATAGTCCTCCAGCATTTCGTAATACAGCTTTTTATCGCCGACATCCTGGAAAATAAGATCAAACTTTTCGTTCATCCCTGAGATGACGGTGCGCGCCTCACCAATTCTAACCTCAATCTGTTCTTTGACCCCTTCCCGTTCAAAGTTATTAACCGCTTGCCCGGCCACTTCCGGGCCCATTTCAATGGTAACGATTTTACCGCCATAATGTTGAAGCGCTTTGGCCATCATGACAGTTGAAAAACCAATACAGGTACCGAAAAATCAAAAAAAGCTCAGTTTTGTATATACAGCGAGTAAAACTAGCTGATAGTGGCGTGGCCGATGTTTTTGGGTAAAAGCAGCACATCAATCACTGGGAATATCATCAATAGACCAAGAAAGACAAAACCGAATTCATAGGCAGTATTAATCGCGAAGAAAATTTGCAGTAGATTTACCACCACTGTAATCAGTGATATTCCAAGCCCTTGAGCTAATGTCATAATGACAACATTCAAAGTATTGGCGCTGTTGCGATCTTTAGGGGCTATTTCCGAAAAATTCAAGCCATTGTAATTGGTTAAGGCTAATGAGCGTCCGGCACCGGAGATTAATGCCAGAAACATGATATAAATAGGCACAGTAGTGGTTCTAATCAATGCCAAGGCAATCGAGGTAATAAACACCATTCCAAATGATGACAATAGCGCGCTACGATAGCCTAGTTTACGGATAATTGAATTGGTAAAAGGCTTGATTCCAATATTTCCAATAAAAATAAACAGCACACAACTGCCTGCTTTTACGGCGGACCAATGAAAAATCGTTTGTAAAAAAATTGTGAGGATATAGGGCAATGCCCCAATACATAGCCACAAAACCGAACCACTGGTCTCACAGATTCTAAAAGAAGTTATTTTTAAGGCATCAATTGAAAATAATGGATGAACGGTCTTTTTCAAGTGCCCGAAAACCATAAGAGCCAGGATCACCCCTAAGGCGATGCATCCAAAGGCACTAAGCCAATAATTTTTTCCATGGGTGGCCAGTTCTGCCCCAACCAAAATGATGCCGGATGCCAAGGAAATTTCGATAAATCCTAAAAGATCAAAAGGGGTGGTTTTCTTTACCGGATCGTTATCGATCAATTTGATACCGATTAAAGCGATCACTAAGCCGATAGGAATATTAATCAAGAAAATCCATTGCCAGCTCCAGTAGGTAACAATCAATCCGCCAACCAGCGGGGCAATTGCAGGTGCTATCAATGCGGGCCAAATAAGATAACTAACCATTTTTAATAACTGTGAAGCGGGGGCCTTTTCTAATACGATCAGTCTGGCTGTGGGTGTCATCAAAGAACCGGAAATTCCTTGGATAATTCTGGTTACCAAAAGGATAGCAAAGTTAGGCGCTAAGGCATTGGCTAGCGAGCTAAAGGTAAAGAT
>WSSedL1CaDRAFT_10000362_pt1 | contig 31954 bp, 26 predicted proteins | sample WetSurSL1Cattail_FD_9464 | JGI IMG/M metagenome (IMG submission 9464)
GGCTNTTGNTATTTCTCATTTATCTATTATTTTTAACGACAGGATTAAAGATTTTATTTAATCCCTCAAACCCCATTTACACATAACTTTTTACAGTCTCGTGTTGTAGCTGTATTTAGGCTTGCTATTGATCCGTTTCCTTTATTGCTTGCAGATGATGACATTTATAAACGTACAGGCCAGTTAATGACAGAAGGATACAATGATGCATTTATCGAGAAATATATTGGGCAAGATAATATTCTTGCATATAAAAAGACAGAATTATATCAAGAATATTATGCTAACATTATTAATAATGAAGAAATGCTTCCTGCTGTTATAGATGTTGTGAAAAATGATTTTATTGATAGAGATAAAATTGACGAGATATATTCTCAGATCCATTTATTAGGGATTTATGAAAGATTTGCAGTTTTAATAATTGGTGTATCTGCTAAAATCACGAAAATTTATTATTATGGAGGGTGGAGCTGGTATTTTACAAATATTAAGAGCAAAAGAAAAAGCTATAATTTTAATAGCGAGTCCTTGAGTAACATCAAGGATAAGGACTACAACATCCCTTATGAAGAAGTTTTTCTATCTGGATTTAAGGCTTTTGAAGAGTTATTTTATGTCGAGCATAATGAAGTATTCAACTCAATTGAATTAAATCAAATAGAAACTACAATAGATAACTTAAATAATGTTATAAACAATTTCAATTATGAATTGAAAAAAATACTTGATGAAATTAAAAATAAAGTCCCTAACAATCCATATATGACATAACTTTCCCGGGCGGTTACAGTTGTTACCGGGACAGGATATGATACGTTCATAATCTCATTTAATAAAACTGTACGCTTAATTAATTTTTTGGACTAATCTTGTTTCCAACTTTGCCTTTTCATGGAAGCGTCCGTGACGACTCTGAATGTTTTATCAAAGGCATATACTTTTCAAGGTTATCAAAAATAACCCATAACTCAATAACAACTAAAATAACTGCCATAGGCAAACCCTGTGGCGCGGCAAAAATATTAGTTAACAAAATACCGGTAAGTACTGGTAAAATTATTAAAGCGCCAAGAGCCCTAAAGCGTGGTATAATAAAAAGTACTCCGCCAATTATTTCTACAACTGCAACAAGCGGCAATAACCAGCCTATATCAAGCATAGCATTGTTCAGTTTTGCAATTTTTTCGGGAAGGTCTGGCGGCACAGGTATATATTTAAATATCTTATTTAATCCGGCATTGATAAACATAAGACCAAAAAGTAAATAAACCACAAAAAGAATTTTCTGTTTCATTTTTCCTTCACTCCATATTGTTTTTCTATCTAAACATTTATGCAGAGAAAAAAGTTTTACAATGCGCTGGAAAAATAAAACTATGCCGCGCTCAAAACCGGAAAACAATTTAATGAGACAAAAGAATATGTTAGAAATTAATTTTAATTGTTTCTATTCCATGGCTAAAGCTATTAAATTCTTATCTGACATAAACGGTAAACTGCAGCGTGTCAATCGGCGGATCATTTTTAAGCCATTCCTGCCGTTCGGTTAATAAAACAGTAGATTGTCCCTTCTTTAACGATCGGAAATAAAATATTTCAGTTGCCGGGCCGCCAAAAACAATAGCGGAACTTTTTTTTGCTTTATATCCGACGCTGTCTAATATTAAACTTTTATTATTAGATATTTCATAATCCCACTGACAACCTGCGTCTAAGGCGCTTTCTAACTCCAATGTAATTCTTTGATTTGGAATAACGGTTATGGTTTGTCCATTGATAGAAGAGTTAAATGACGGCTCTACAGGCATGGAGTCTGAACAGCCTGACATGTAAATTAACGCCGCTATCAGCGTTAAATAATAATTATGCGTAATATAATTTCTTATATCAAATTTGCGTAAAGACTTAAAAATATTTTTTCCCATGAACTTTCTCCGCCTATTTTTTTCCTGCGCCCCTCAGCGTAATTTGTAGTATCTTTTGAGAGGTTGTAAAACATCCTTTATTAACATAAAGCATATGGCTGATTTTGTCAATAATTAATTTTCAGGAGAGTTTTTAGCTAAAAGGGAAGAGCTCAATAAAAAAAAACGGTTAAAAGTAATTAAAAGTCTGGTCGCTTCTTTTTATTATTGCTTTGATAAATAGAGGTCAAGCTGTTATTTTGTCGTTTGGGATTTTTTTTGCTAAAGATTTTTAGATTAAATATTAATTTGCCTATACTAAAATATACAAGCTTTAAATGCAAAATTACATTGAACCCGTAGTCCTAATTTATAAGATAGACTTTGCAATTCCGGAAAATATTTACTTGTCGTTCCTGAATAAAATAAGAGACGATAAACGGGAAAAAATAAAAAGATTTAAATTCCGCCAAGATGCATTAAGAAGTTTGTCGGGCGAAGCGCTTCTTAGATATGCTTTGCAGAAATATTACGATGTGGAATATAAAAAAGAAATTATTGAAGAAAATGAGTTTGGCAAACCATATTTGATTAATAAACAGATTTCTTTTAATATATCTCATTCAGGAAATTGGTCTGCTCTTGTCTGCTTTGAAAATGATGCAGGTATAGATATTGAAAAGTTAGAAGAGCCGCCTTATGAAATAATGAAAAAGACTTTTACCCAAAAAGAAATAGAACAAATTGAAAATAAAGATCAGCAAGTTAAAGAACGGCAATTTTATAAAATATGGACGCTTAAAGAAAGTTATATAAAAATGATAGGGCAGGGATTATCTTTGCCTTTGGATTCTTTCTCAATTGATATAACAGATAAGAACAAAATAACCGTGGATGATAGCAATCGTCAGTCAACCGATGTGCAGTTAAAATTATTCAGTCCGGATGCAGAGCATATAGCTGCTGTTTGCTTGCGTAATTATGATAAAAAAATATCTCCAGAGTTTGTTAATCTAAACGATTTGTTATTTTAAAAAGCAAGCGTCAGATTCTATTATGATATTGAAATCCCTTTTGCGGGCATTGCGTAAATGATTTTGGGTAAAAATGAGTTATATTATCAATTTTTAATATGGTTTTATTACAAGACTATGTTTATTCAATTTCACCGGTTTCCCTCTTGAGCTTTTATGCTATTTTTGCGCTTATCTGTCGTAATTGTAATTAATAATTCGCTTATGGCGCGGCTAGTTTATTGAGCAGAGATGTTTGAGGATTAATAATTTTATGAATCATCGCTTTTGCTACTTGACGAAGAACAGGTTATTTTGCACTAAGTTATTTTTTATTTTTAAGAAAGCGCGCATTATGGAATTAATGAAAACCGAAAACCTGACATTTAGTTACTCTGATATATTTTTCACTTATCATTTTAATTATGACCGAAAATGTACAAAGATGGTAAAAGAGCATACGCTTGTGTATGTTTACTCCGGCGAACTATTAGTTGAAGAAGACGATAGAAGAACTGAAATTCACAAAGGGGAATGCGTGTTTTTGCGCAGGGATAACCGCGTAAGCATGACCAAGCTGCCAAGGGGCGAGGAGAAATTTCAGGCTATTTTTATGATATTTAACCGTAATTTTTTGCGGGAGTTTTATCAGTCGATTGATAAAAAACTTCTGCCTTTTGAAACAGAAAAGTTTGAGCCAAGCGTAATTAAACTCCCTCAAACGCCGGATATTACAAGCCTGTTTCAGTCCATGACTCCATATTTTGACGCTTCAAAAAAACCTTCAGATGAAATAATGAAACTAAAACAGAGAGAAGGCGTTTACTCCTTATTAAATATAGACGATAGATTCTATCCCGGCTTATTCGATTTTACAGAACCATGGAAGATTGATATACTTGATTTTTTGAATGAGAATTATCAGTACGATCTGACTATTGAGGAAATAGCCGGATTTACGGGACGGAGTCTGGCAACATTTAAAAGAGATTTCAAAAAAATAAGCGTTCTTTCTCCGCAAAAATGGCTGATAGAAAAAAGGCTTCATACCGCTTATGATAAAATCTTTAAAGAGAAAAGGAAAGTATCTGACGTATATTTAGAAGTCGGATTTAAGAACTTATCTCATTTCTCATCGGCATTTAAAAAGCAATATGGTCATGCTCCAACAATGTAGAAATTGAGCCTTACAGCAAAGCAAATTGAGCCGCAGGGAAAACCTTTCTTTGCGGCTTTTTAGTTATTTTTATTTTGTCTTTTTAATGAACAAATCGTCAATAAAATAATTTTTAATATATATGGCGGTTTATTGATATAATGGTAAAGCTCAATTGATAATTAATTAGAGCGGACAAAACGGACTTTGCCGTAAGCGATGTTGTTCAAAAAAAATTTTAAGCATATAAAGCCTTCAAAAAAAATAAATACAAATTTGATTGTCTAAGAAAAAAATGATTGGGAAATTTATTATGAAAAAGCTTGGTTTCGGTTTGATGCGATTGCCTCTGAAAGATCCGAATAATCTATCAAGCGTAGATATGAACACATTATGTACGATGGTCGATACTTTTTTAGACAGAGGCTTTACTTATTTTGATACTGCTTATATGTATCATATGGGCGAAAGCGAAGCGGCGCTTAGGGAAGCTTTGGTTAAACGTCATACGCGAAGCAGTTTTACTGTGGCTACAAAACTGCCTACTATGTTCTTAAAAACTAAAGAAGACCAAATAAGGATTTTTGACGAGCAAATAAATAAATGCGGAGTGGAGTATTTTGATTATTATCTCCTCCATAATCTGGGAATAGAGAATTACGAGACCGCTAAAAGGCTCGATAGTTTTAAGTTTATTCAGGAAAAGAAAAACGAAGACAAAATTAAACAGATAGGTTTTTCGTTCCATGATAACGCTGATTTATTGGACAAAATATTAACCGAACATCCGGAAGCAGATTTTGTTCAGTTGCAAATAAATTATTTGGATTGGGATAACGAAAGTATACAATCAAGGAAATGTTATGAAGTCGCCAGGAAGCATAACAAACCTGTAATAGTGATGGAACCCGTTAAAGGTGGGAACCTGGCAAAGGTTCCGAGGGAAGCGGAAAAACTATTTACAGAATATAATCCTGAAATGTCCATTCCTTCATGGGCTATCCGTTTTGCGGCGAGCCTTGACGGGGTCTTTATGGTGTTAAGCGGAATGTCTAATGTGGAACAAATGTTGGATAATTTAGGATACATGCAGGATTTTAAACCGTTTGTAAAAGACGAATCCGATATAGTAAAAAAGGCTGTTGATATTATTAACGAATCAATTGCCGTTCAGTGTACAGCATGCAGGTACTGCGTAGACGGGTGCCCGCAGAACATTGCGATACCTAATTATTTTGCTTTATATAACACTGAAAAACAATTTGCCAAAACAGAATTTTCAATTCAGAAAGTATATTATAATAATTATATAAAGACATACGGAAAAGCTTCGGATTGCATTGAATGCGGGCAGTGCGAAGACAGCTGTCCCCAGCATTTAGAGATTTCGAAATATTTAAAAGACGTAGCCGAAGCATTTGAAAGTTAGCCTCGGTTGAAAATTATTTTTATTGCCAGTAATACGAAAATATATTTGCAGAATATTATTTAGGAAAGAAATATGAAAGTTTTATTAGTTAACGGAAGTCCTGACGAAAAGGGATGCGTTTATACGGCCTTGGATGAAGTAGCCAAAACGCTTAACGAAGAAGGAATTGAAACGAAAATATTTTATATAGGTAAAAAAGCAATATCGGGATGTATCGGGTGCAGAAAATGCCGCGCAACGGGGCGTTGCGGAATTCCCGGTACGGTAAATGAATTTCTTAATATAGCAGGAGACTATGACGGATTTATATTCGGTTCGCCAGTGCATTACGCAGCTGCAGGAGGCGCAATCACGTCGTTTTTAGACCGCGCATTTTTTGCCAGCGTCACAGATGCGGGGAAACCATTTTACTTAAAACCAGCCGCGGCTGTAGTTTCTGCCAGAAGAGCTGGGACTACGTCGGCGTTTGATCAGCTTAATAAATACTTTACTATTTCCGAAATGCCTGTTATATCGTCGCAATACTGGAATATGGTTCATGGCAATACTCCGGACGAAGTAAAACAGGACTTAGAAGGGTTGCAGATAATGCGAGTTTTGGGAAGAAATATGGCATGGTTCTTAAAATGCAAAGAAGCCGGCGTTAAAGTGGGAGTGGAATTTCCAAAACAGGAAACGCGCGTTCAAACTAATTTTATTAGTTAAAACATTTTCAATACTGAACGGTAAAAATAGTTTGCGGAATTTTTAGAGACGAATAGCAAAGATGAAAGGGATTAAAAATATCAATAAAGGAGGTATTTTATGAAGTATAAAGAATTAGCAAAGACAGGAGAAAAACTATCGGCAATTGGGCTTGGATGTATGGGAATGAGCGCCGCTTATGGTAAAGCGGACGATACCGAAAGCGTTGCAACATTAGAGTATGCGTTAGATATTGGGATAAACTTCTGGGATACGGCAGACGTCTATGGCAATGGCGTTAATGAAGAATTAATTTCAAAAGCGCTTGTTCCAAACCGGAACAAGATTTTTATTGCTACAAAATTTGGATTTCGCGTAAGAGGAGGCGATGGCGACGTATTTGTAGGCGGAGAAACTTATGTTGACGCTTCGCCAGCATGGATGAAGCAGGCTGTTGAGTTAAGTCTTAAACGCTTGAAAGTAGACGTAATTGATCTTTATTACGCTCATCGTGTAGACCCAAATGTTCCAGTGGAAGAAACAGTGGGAGCTATGGCTGAATTAGTAAAGGAAGGGAAGATTCGTTATTTAGGTTTGAGCGAATGCACTCCGGAAGATTTGAAGAAGGCAAATGCAACGCATCCAATTTCAGCAGTACAAAGCGAATATTCTATACTTACAAGAAGCGTAGAAGAAGCAATATTGCCGCTAACAAAAGAGTTGGGTATAACATTCGTTCCGTTTGCTCCGCTAAGCCGAGGACTGATTACAAATAAATTAGATGTAAGTTCGCTTGCCTCTAACGACTTCCGCGCAAATTTACCAAGGTACCAGGGGGAGTATTTAGAGAATAACCAGAAACTCTCCGCCTCATTCGCAGAATTAGCCGAAGCTAAAAAATGTACGCCTGCGCAGTTAGCAATTGCATGGGTAATAGCGCAGAGCGATAACATTATTCCAATCCCAGGAACAAAACGCAGAAAGTATTTAGAAGAAAATGCGGGCGCGGCAGACGTAGAACTAACGGCAAAAGATTTGGAAACTATAGAAGCGATTATTAAGAAATATCCAAACATTGGGCCGCGTTACAGCGCGCGCGAAAACAAGCATCTAAAAAAATAAAATAATTAGACAAAATATCATTATGTATTAAAAGGAGCTTTTATGTTCAACTTTGATTTTTATAATCCGACCCGTATATTTTTTGGAAAAGACAGGTATGACGTTATTGATAAAAATATCCCATCTGACGCTAAAGTATTAATTACTTATGGAGGCGGCAGCGCAAAAAAGAGCGGTTTAATAGATAAAGTAAAAGCGGCGCTTGGCTCGCGAAAAGTATATGAATTTGGCGGCATAGAACCGAATCCGCATTACGAAACTTTATTAAAGACCGCTGAAATTGTACGCAACGAAAATATTGATTTTATATTAGCCGTAGGCGGAGGCTCTGTAATTGACGGCACAAAATTTATTTCGCTTGCTACATATTATAACGGCGACGCGACCGATTTACTAAAATTTGGCTTTGCGCCAATTACTTCTGAAGTAGTGAAAAAAGTTGTCCCTTTCGGCGCTGTTTTAACATTGCCGGCTACCGGTTCTGAAATGAATAACGGCGCTGTGATCAGCTATAACCACGGAAAGTTTCCGGTAATGAGCGCGTTAGCATTTCCAAAATTTTCAATATTGGATCCAACTATTACATTTACGCTGCCTAAAATTCAGGTTGCAAATGGAGTAGTAGACGCCTTTGTGCACACGACAGAGCAATACATTACATTTCCGGTAGACGCTAAAATACAGGATCGTATTGCAGAAGGCATTTTGCAAACGTTGGTTGAAATTGGACCAACAACGGTTGCCGAGCCGGAAAATTATGACGCGCGCGCAAATTTAGTATGGAGCGCTACTATGGCTTTGAACGGTATAATTGGAGCTGGCGTTCCGCAGGATTGGGCGACGCATATGATAGGGCACGAGCTTACTGCATTGTTAGGCATAGACCACGGTCAAACATTAGCCATTATATTGCCAGCTTTGCTTGAAGTAAGACGCGAACAAAAAAGAGCAAAACTTCTTCAATATGCTGAACGAGTATGGCATATTACTAATGGCAGCGAAGATGAGAAGATAGATTTGGCAATTAAGAAAACAAGGGAATTTTTTGAGAGCCTTGGCATAAAAACGCATCTATCTGAATATGGCGTTGAAGCTGATAAGATACAGGTTATTGTAGAGCAGCTAAAGGCTCATGGAATGACTGCGCTTTCAGAAACACAGGATATCACTTTGGACGTCAGCAAAAAGATTCTTGAAAAAGCATTTTAATATCTTTTATGAGTATTGCTTTATTAGTACTGAAGCGATTCTAGTTTCTAATTCAAAAAAAAGCGGACGCAATAGCGTTCGCTTTTTTAATAAGTTTAACAATATTTATGACTTGCCATAATTTTTAAAAATAGTTAAGACATTATCTTATTGAAATAATATCTGTTAGTTAAAATTCCATTTATAACCTGCATCCCATTTTACTGCATTATCAACTTTAGTTTTATTTTTCGTCAGCCAATTAAGCGTTGCCGGAGCATTACCATTTTGGAAAATATAATAAAGCAGGCTTTCGGAGTGTATTGTTTTGTATGCTTCTGCAAAATACGGGAACAGGTATTTCGACGTGAAATCGTTATAATCCGGATGTTTATCTTTATCTTCGGCAAGCAAGCCGAACAAATCGTTCAGGTTTTGAATTCGTAATTCATCTTGCGGTTTATTTGCATTGTTTTCTTCGGTTCTTAAGGCAGTTTTTGATTTTAGAAATAATTCTAGTACTGTGTAAGGCGATTTGCTATCTAAAAGAGAAGATATATTAATTTCTACGGTCGCTCCATTTTTAGTTACTCCATTATCCATTATGTCTTCTAAAGAGCGAAGCGCCATTTTAGAGCGGTCTGTATTGGGTTCCAGAGTCAGAAATCTGCAAAGGCAGAATAATGGCTGTAATTGTTTCCCTTGATGAGTATACAGTTGAGCTAATTGGAAATAATTTGATGAATAATTAGGATTAAGCTTTATTGATTTGATAAAATTTTCTTCCGAGTCTTCCATTTCGCCCAATTTGAAATAAGTTATTGCCAGGTTAAAATAAGTGATGTAAATATCAGGATTTTCTTTTATCCCTTTTTTGTAAAACGCTATGGCATCTTTGGGCTTGCCTAGGTCGTCTAAAGCGCTTCCGGCTAAAACGCATAGTATACAGCGCAGTTGCGATTTGTATTCTAACCCTTTAAGCGAGTATTCCAAACATTTGCTAAAGTTATTATTCCGAAGGTGCGATAAAGCTATTTCATATAGGGCTTCAACATTATCCGGATCCTTGGCAAGCGTTTGTTCATAAATACTAATTGCGCCGGAATAATTTCCGTTATCATTTAAAGCTATTCCATGTTCTATGTCGCTGGATTCTTCCTGTGAGCTTGCTGAGGGCGTTTTTTCGGCTTTGGGAATATCTATTGTAGATGCGCAACCGATGAGGCATAAACATGAAACTAAAGCAAGTATAAAATACTTCATGAAAATCTCCTATATTGGATTGATGTTATGGAAAATAATATTTTGTTTCTCTTTTTGATTAACGCAAATGCTATCCCTTGCATACATAATATCATCAAGTAGTATATCAGATTATCTCGCCGTTAAACAATTTCCGCCACATCGTTCGCCCCTCGGCATAATATTGAGAGGATATAAAACATCTAAAATTAAAATAAACCAAATTGCAGTATTTGTCAATAATTAATCTTAAAGCTAATTACGAAATTTTAGCGAACCATTCTGCTTGCTTAATTTTTTAGTTTGCTAAAAATTAAAATTTGCTAATAATAAGTGCACATATTATATTAACGCTTACAAAAATAATAATTAAAGGATAAAAGCATGTGGACGAGATCAAATTCAGTTGTAACAAAAGAAGTAACAAAAGAACAAATGTGGAAACTTTTTGAAGACGTAAACAACTGGAATGTCTGGGATAAGGGGATTGAATTTGCTAAATTGGAAGGCAAATTTGAAAAAGGAAACCAAATTACTTTGCGCCCTAAAGGCGGGCCTACTGTAAAAATTGAATTGCTTGAAACAATTAAGAACAAACGCTTTCTTGACGTAACAAAGTTTCCGTTTGCCAAAATGTTTGACGATCATGTTTTTGAAGAAACTGCAGATGGTCTTAAAATAACCATAACGTTAACTGTTAAAGGGTTATTAAGTTTTCTATGGGTGAAATTAGTAGCTCAAAAAAATGCGGACGCCTTGCCAGGCGACATGCTGGAGCAAATAAAGGCGGCTTCCAAACTATAAAAAACTAATACTAAATAAATACTAGTTAGGAAAAATGAAATCAGCAGATAATACTTTTAGCGTAGAAAAACCCGAAGAGAGTTCTGGCTTTTTGCTGTGGCAGGTAACCAATCTTTGGCAAAGAGAAATTAAAAATGCTCTAAAGCAATATGACCTAACCCACTCGCAATATGTATTGCTGGCAAGCATACACTGGCTTGCATTACATAAGCAGGAAGTTACTCAAATCGTTTTATCGTCTCACTCCCAAATAGATCCAATGACTACTTCAACTGTTTTAAGGACATTACAAAAAAAAGGATTTGTACAACGGGAGGAACACAAAACTGACACAAGAGCTAAAACTGTCGCGCTTACCAGCGACGGTAAAAACATAATAAAAAAAGCAGTGGTAACAGTTGAAAAATTCGATAAGGAATTCTTTTCGAAGCTAGGTAAAAAAACAACTGAATTGAATAAAAGCTTTTTAATACTGCTTGGTCAATAATACTTAGACGCGGAAGCGCTGTTGTAGAGACGCAAAATTTTGCGTCTCTACATAAATTGATTTAAGGGCGTTAAATAAACGCAATTTTATTCTTTGACTGTGGCTTGGAACGACGTTTGTTTTATTCTAAAACTTCTTTAAAAACATTTATAAGGTTTTTGGCAGGTTCTAAACCGATAGAAACTCTTAACAGTTCCGAATCTATGCCGCACTCGTCAAGCAGCGATTTACCATTAGCGCTTTTTAGCAAATCGTAATGAGCAAGATAAATATAAGGCATAGCAAGAGTAAAGCTTGTTCCTAAACTCGGTCCTTTGGATAGCTTTATATTGTCATAATAATTATGAAGTTTCTTATCGAAAACTAACGAGATTATTCCCGGAACCGATTTATTATTTTTGCAAATTTTAAGATAATTATCGCGCGAAAAATCGTCTAAAACCCAATTAATACTTTTGACTTTGTTAGAGGATTTTAGATAATCAACCAAAGCAAAAGTATTTTTAGAAACTTTTTTAACCCGCTCTTCATAAGACTCAATTTCAAACGCAAGACGCCGTACGTCCTTTATATAAGGAGTTTGAGCAATATTTTTTATCTCGTTTTTAATTGATTGAGCTTTTTCGCTGTTTTTGTTAAGAATTACAGCTCCCATTAAAATATCGCCATTACCGCAGGCAAACTTGGTGAGGCTCTCTACGGCTATATCGGCATATTTTAAGACTTCAATGTTATACGGCGTGCCGATAGTAGAATCTACTGCAAGTATGATGTTATACTTTTTAGTTATCTCGGCAATGCGCGGCAAATCAGCACAGCGCACAACGGGATTATTTGGGACTTCCAAAAATACTGAAGTGATTTCGGAATTATGTTCATGCACATATTTTTCAAACTCATCCATATCAGGTATTGTAAGATACTGAAATGAATCCTTACTATACTTTTTAATGATAGACATAGAATCGCTGTACAACCATCCTATTTGGATAAACTTGTTTCGTCCTTTTACAGCCTGAGTTTTTTTCAAAGCCTGGAATACTGAAAAGATTGCGTTCATACCGGCAGAACAAAGAATAACGTCGTCAGGAGTAGAGTAGCCATAAGCTTTGGATAAAATTTGTTTTGTGCTAGCAACAGCTTGTTTAGCTGGGGCAAGCTCTTCTTCAAATTCATGGTCGATTAGTTTATTTTTCAAAAGATAATCTTCCGCCTGGCGAGAACTTGGAATTAAACCTGCATGTTGAATTAAGTACTTTATTCCCAAAAGCAAAGGGGAGTCTTTTTTGATAGAAATAAGCGGGAAACCGGAGGAAGTGATTTTATCAAATCCTTTTCCAATGTACTGTTCAATCAAATCGAAAACGCCTTCGGACGAAACGGGGATAAGCTCTCGGTTGGAATCGATGCCTTGTTGTTTAGCAATATGAATAGCCGCTTTAGCTACGAACCTGTTTGTAATAAAACGCGGGTAAGCGGATTCTATTTTATCCTTTACTTTCGGGTCGTTTTCTTCATAGCCTATTACGTCGGCTATTGAAGGCAGACTTACAGAAACGGCGTGTGGATTGTTCAAGGGCATTGAGCGTCCACAGGGGATGTGACAAAAATATTCCATAATTCATTCTCTCTTATTCCAAAGCGGAATCAATATCATTAATAAGATCGTCGGTATCTTCAAGTCCTATTGAAAGACGAAGAGTAGACTTTGAGATACCTATTGCTTTTAAGTCCTCTTCAGAATAACTGGCGTGACTTATTTTGGCCGGCATTTCGACCCTTGAGTCTGAACAGCCGAACGAAGCTTTTTCGCCAAATAATTTAGTGTTATTCACAAATTTATGCGCTTTTTCAACGGTTGTCATATCTAAGGTGATTAAACCGGGGCATATTTTCATCTGTTTGTTTGCTAATTCGTATTGTGGATGCGATTTAAGTTTAGGAAAGCTGATGTGTAAAACATCGTTTCTCTTTGACAAGTATTCGGCTATTTTAGTCGCTGAAGCTTCATGAGCTTTAAGCCTGTAAGTAAGAGTCGGCAGCCCAAGCGAAACAAGAAAACACTCAAACGGGCTTTGCGCTCTTCCGCCGGCGTTAGAATAAAACTTAACCGCTTTGGTCCATTTTTCTTCTTTTGTTACTACCGCGCCGGAAATAACGCTGCCATGACCAGAAACATATTTGGTCGCAGAAAATATTGAAAAATCTGCGCCGAGATCAAGCGGTTTTTGCGAAGCAAAAGTAGCCATACTGTTATCAACGGCAAACAGAGTCCCATATTTTTTGCATAAAACAGAAACTGCGGCAAGATCAATGATTTTTAGTCCGGGGTTTGTGGGAGATTCGCACAGCAAAAGCTTGATGTTTTTCTTTTTTAGGATTTCTTCAACCGCATTTAAATCGCAAAAATCAGCAAATTCTACGTTAATAGCATGATTTTCTTTTAGGATATTAAGTATCCTGAAAGTGCCTCCATAACAATCTTTTTCAACAATAATAGAGTCGCCAGCTTTAACGACAGAATCAAAAAGGAGGGCAATTGATGCAATTCCTGTATTTGTACAGGTGCAGCCGTCGCCGTTCTCCGCTTTTGTGAAAATATCTTCAAGAGCGTTTCTTGTAGGGTTATCAGTGCGAGAGTAGTCGTAAATCCGATCTCCGGTTTGTTTTTTAAGATCAAAAGTTGCAGTCTGGTAAATTGGCAGATGGGATGCTCCATAAGCGTCTTTCAGACTGTTGAAATCGGAAATTCTGGCTAATAACGTTTCTAATTTAATATCCATTTACAAATTCATAAGTAATTTTACAATTTTTACTATCGACTAATATAAATTTAAAAAAACAATATAAACATTAAGGGGCAAAAAGAAAACCCGATTAATGCTACAAATTCTCATTATGATACAAAAAAGCCGAAAAAAAAGTGAAAATTTTTGAAAAAATCAGTAAAACTACTGATTCCTTTTGCTTTTTGGCGCTATATATTAGCAGTTGAACTTTAGATTCTAATTGAGAATTTTATTGTTAGTTCTGATATTTTTACGAAAGAATCTAAGGGGAGAGATTCTTCGTTTTTTTGGACTAAGAATATCCCGAAATAGAAAAGCTCTGTTATAGTTTTATTAATTACTGATATATGGTTTTGACGGAATTTCTTCCTATTCTCGTAGAAGGACATTCCGTTTTTTTTTATAAAGTGTGTGTTATTTCGGACGGGCTCCCCGAGAGGAAACCCGTCCATCTGGGTTTTTCAAATTAGGCAAAATGATTAATTATTTCGGTTTTTATATGAAAAAGATAAATTTTTTATATCTCATTTTTTTTCTTTTTCTATTTTTGTTAACAGGCTATGTAACAGATAGCGGCTCGTTTAGTTCACACAAAAAAGACTATCAGCTTAAATCAAAAATTTATGGCTCGTGGATGCGCGGCTCTAATAAAATCACTTTTTTTAAGGACTCTACTTTTACAGATTCTATCTTTATTCCAAACGCTTCAGGGGACGCTCAGTATTTGTATTCACGAACGGGGAGTTACACAATTCATAATTCTGCTTTACTGCTAAAAACAGAAGGATGGAAATTTGCCGAATGTTCTTCGATAAACGATGCAGCTTCTTCTTCTGAAAATTTTACGCTTCAGATAGACGGCAATACTATGGTCTGGGACGGAAAGCTAAGCTTAGTAAAGCATAACTACTTAACTGCCCGCTAAACAGATAAAGACGCAAAATAGCGCTAAATTAGCTATATTAAAGAAATAAAACATATCTTCTTCTTCAAAACGATAAAAAAAATCGCACATATTTTCGGAAATGGCAAAATATCCCATTTGCGGCGAAACTTATTATAAAAAACTAGTGTTTTCTTTTTATAAACATACAAAGAGAACTATAGAAAGAAAATCTACGATATTTTAATTGTCCTCTATATGGCTTAATAGCTATAGACAGTTCTAATCTTTTTAAATAAGGAACGGTAATAAGTAAATATGAAACCTTATAATTAAGGTTTAAATTAAAAAGGAGTAGATATGAAAAAATCTAGCGCGCGGAATTCAATTATTCTTTTTATGGCTCTTGTCTTAAGTTCAGGAATGGCGGGAGCTCAAAGCTTAGCTTTTCAACCTGACGGCAATAATAAACCATCTCTTTTATTAACCCAGTCTTTTGCCGATACAGCAAAGGATATCGATCCTTTTTTGCCGGATTCTCTTCAGATAATTGAAAAACCAAAATTACTCCCTGATAATATCAGTTTTGCCGAAAATTTTCTGTGGGGAGAAAACGGACTAACTCGTAAAATAGGTCTAACCGGAGATCTTGCGCTGGAAACAAGAAAAAAGGAGCTGGAGATACGCCGGACAATGCTTACAGTGCACCAAATAGGCGGATTTGTTACTCTTGGGCTGATGATTAGCGCCGCTTATGTAGGGCAAAAAGTTATAGACGGAAGGCGAGACCTTGGCGATACTCATCAGGCAATAGTAGCCGCTACAATATTGTCTTATTCCCTCACCGGGGCGCTGGCGCTGCTTTCGCCGCCTCCTTCTATTAGAAGAGACGATTTTAGCACAATAACCCTGCACAAAACTCTTGCCTGGGCGCACGTAGCGGGGATGATAATTACTCCTATACTTGGCTCTTATATTGACGACCACAAGTCATTCCACATGGATAAAGCGCACGTACATCAGATTTCCGGTTACATAACAACTGCCATTTTTGCAACGTCGATGATAATAATAACTTTTTAAGCAGGAGACTAAAAATGTATAGATCAATAATTGCAAGTATAGTTCTTATAATTTTAGCGCAAGCCGCTTTATTTCCGCAAACAAAAAAGACTCAGGCTATAAAAAGCGAGTCTTATATTACTTATCAGCTTACGCATCCCATGCACGAAATTGAAGCTACCAGTAAAGAAACTTATTGCCTGCTTGAAATAAACGCGTCCCAAAAAGAAATTAAAAAAATATATGTGCAAATTCCGGTTGCGACTTTTGATAGCAAAAACTCAAACCGCGATTCCCATGCTATGGAAGTTATTGACGGGCTTACTTATCCGAATGTGAAATTTATTGGAACCTCTGTAACGCAATCAGGCGATAGCGTAAAAGCTACAGGAAAGCTGACATTCCACGGCGTTACTAAAGAAGTATATATAAATGCCGTCGCAAAATGGTCTGATAAAAAATTATGGGTAAACGGCAGCTTTAATATTAGCTTAACGGCTTTTAATATTGAACGTCCTTCGCTGTTAATGGTTCCTGTAAAAGATATTATGCGGTTTACTTTCAACCAGGTTTTTGATTATTAAAACATAAGGAGAAAAAGATGCCAATTACAAGACGCGATTTTTTTGTGAAAACAATTCAGGGTCTGGCGGTTGTAGCGGCGCCTGTAGCTCTTGGAGCATTTTTAGAAAGCTGTAAAAGCAATATTACAGGTCCTACCGGAGCGTCTTTACAGACGGTTCAGGGGACTTTGTCAAACGGAATTGTCACAGTAAATATAGATTCGGCTTCTCCGCTTTATAACATAGGCGGCGTAGCGACAGTTAAATATAGTTCTGGTTCGCTGTTAGTAGATCATCCTTCCGCTAATGTATATAATGCGCTTTCTGCTATATGTACGCATCAGGGATGTTCAGTCGATAATTATGATTCCAGCACGTCTAATTTTGTATGTACGTGTCATAATTCGCGGTTTGCAGTTGATGGCGGCGTAGTAACAGGACCAGCAAGCGCGCCGCTTCCAAAATACAAAACTGAATTTACAAATGGTCAATTAAAAATAACGCTTTAAGAAGCGAGCGTTATACTAAAGAAATAGTAAACGCAAGGAAAAAATCATGAACGAGCAAGAACAAAAAACAATACTTCTTGTAGAAGATGAAGCAATATTGGGAATGTCAGAATCAATACAATTGAAAAAATACGGATATGATGTAATTCATGTTCTTAGCGGCAGAAAGGCTATTGACGCCGTAAGCAACGTTAAGAACGATGTCGACCTGATACTGATGGACATTAATCTGGGGCATGATATTGACGGCACAGAAACTGCGACAATGATACTTAAGGACCACGATATTCCTGTGTTGTTTCTTTCAAGCCATTTAGAGCGGGAAGTTGTAGCAAAAACTGAAAATATAACTTCCTATGGCTATGTCGTTAAAAATTCCGGCATTACTGTATTAGACGCTTCTATTAAGATGGCGTTCAGGCTGCATGATTCATATAAAATTGCAAATAAACAAAAGACTGAAATTTTAGCTAAAGAGACCGAGTTAAAATTTTATGAAAAACGATATCGCAGGTTATTTGAGTCCGCCAAAGACGGGATACTGATTCTTGACGCTAAAAATGGGATGATTCTTGATGTAAATCCTTATTTAATTGAAATGCTCGGATATTCCAAAGAGCAGTTTCTTACAAAGAAAATCTGGGATCTTAACGCTTCAAATAATGTTGAATATTCAAAAAAAATGTTTAAAGAATTGCAGGAAAAAGAGTATGTACGCTATACTGATTTCCCTTTGCAAACTGCCGATGGAAAATTGATATATGTGGGCTTTGTAAGCAACATATATTTAGTTGACAATGAAAAAGTTATTCAATGTAATATCCGCGATATAACAGAGCGGCGAGAACATGAAATAGCTCTGAATGAAAACATTGATCAAAAAGAAGCTCTGCTTAGAGAAATACAGCACAGGACTAAAAACAGTTTTAATATGATAACAAGTATGATCTTTCTTAGAACAAACGCTACTGATTCTGAAGAAATCAAAGACGCGCTTGAAGACCTGAACCTGAGGGTTAAGTCAATCTCGGATTTATATACTCTGCTATATGAAACAAATTCAATTTATGAAGTTCAGCTTAAAACCTATTGCGACAAAGTAATTGAATCGATGCTTAAATTTTCTGAGATTATAACAATCAATAAAAATATTGAAGAAATTACAATTTCAACGAAAAATGCGGCTACTATTGGCATGATCTTAGTTGAATTATTATCTAATGCTATAAAATATGCATTCCCTGAGACGCGGGAAGGGGAAATTGATATTGAATTGAAGAAAAAAGATAACAGATTAAAATTATCTGTAAGAGATAACGGTATAGGTTTACAAAAGAGTTTTGATATAAGTAAAACTAAAACGCTTGGCTTGCATTTAGTATACTTAATGGTTAACCAGCTCAATGGCGAAATTAAATATGAAATAGATAATGGAACAAAATTTTTAATTGAATGCGATTTATAATTATGTAGCGCAAACAGATCCTTCATTATTTTCTGCATAGAATCGGTTAACTTTAAATGTTACCCATCTTTTTATACTAAATTTATTTGAGAATCTTAAGTAAATTACGTAATAGTAATTTTTAGATTATACTCATTAGGATAAGTTTTTATATGAATGAAGGCAGGCAGGTATTCCAAAGTCAGTCCGATAAAAGATGGCGGTTATTTAAGGGAACAATCAGAATTATTGCTGTGGTAATTATTTTTGCCGCGGCGTGTTTAGCGATCGACGCTCTTAGAGAAAGTTCTCCGTTATTTCCAAAATTGCGCGACGCAAACGAAGTTTATAAACGCGTGCTAAATCCTGAGCAGGTAGCGACGTTTACTACAAAACCGAATAAAAGATTTAGGCAATCGTTAGATACTTTAAAGTTATTGCTAAAAGACTCGCTTAAACAAAAAAAACGAAGCGTCAACAAAGATCAGGACGTGCGCGCAGGTTTTTATGTAAATTGGGATGTGCAGTCGTTTTATTCGCTAAAAGACCATATAGATAAAATGACCATGGTTATGCCGGAGTGGCTGTTTATTCCGGATAACGCCGATACGGTTGTGACTGATATTGACGTACGCGCATTAAATCTGATGAAAAGTCACGGCGTAAAAATTATCCCGATGATTTCCAATTATTATAATCAGAAATGGAACGCTAAAAACGCGTCAAGGATAATCGGGTCGAAAGAAAAGCGGGATAAATTTATAGCCAGCGTAATACGAGTATTGAATAAATATAAATTTACCGGCGTAAATGTCGATTTTGAAAGCGTCGATCAAAAGGATCAAAAGAACTTAATCGTTTTTCAAAAAGAATTGTATTATGCGCTGCACAAAAGAGGCTATACAGTTTCGCAGGATATAACCCCTTTTGAACAGGCCTATAGCGTTAGCGAACTACAGAAGTACAACGATAATATTGTGCTTATGGCGTACGACCTGCATTATTTTACAAGCTATGCGGGTCCAATTACGGATCCGAAATGGATAGAAAAAATACTTGACGCTTATACGGAACAAGTCCCTGCGCAAAAAATAATATTAGGGCTGGCCGCTTACGGCTATGACTGGCCGGAAGGAGACGAGGCGGAGGATATCACTTATTCGGAAGCCATTGAAAGGGCTTCTGAAAATGAGGCGAAAGTAGTTTATGATAACAAGAGCAATAACTTAACTTTCAATTTTAATGACGATAACGACGTAAAACATTCCGTCTGGTTTACAGACGCAGCATACGCCTATAATACAATCAGGCTTTCGGAAGATTACGGAATAGCGGGCGTGGCGTTGTGGCGCCTTGGAGGCGAAGACTCGCGGATCTGGAAGTTTTATAATTTAGACTTAAATGGCGCTACGCTGGATAAAACCCCATTTAATTTTGATAACCTGAAAAATATACGCGGTTCGGATAATCTCGATTTTCAGGGAGAAGGAGAAATTCTTGATATAGTAGCGACTCCAAATGACGGCAAAATCCAGATGGATTACGACTCCGATCAAAAAAATATTAAAAGCGAAAATTATGTTCAGCTGCCTTCTACGTATATCATAAAAAAATATGGCAAAGCGGGACCTAAACAAATTGTGTTAAGCTTTGACGACGGCCCAGACAGCAAATATACTCCGCAGGTTCTTGATATTTTGAAAAAAGAAAAAATACATGCCGCTTTTTTTGTGATAGGCGTAAATGCTGAAAACAATCTTGAGCTTATAAAACGCATATATGACGAAGGGCATGAAATTGGCAATCACACATTCCTTCATCCAAATCTTGCCGTAATTTCAAATGAGCGGGTTGGATTTGAACTGAACACGACAAGAAGACTGATCGAAAGTATTATCGGGCATTCTACAGTGCTTTTCCGCGCTCCATATAACGCTGATTCTGAACCGGAAAATATGCAGGAAATTCTTCCGCTTATTGAAGCTAAGAAACGGCATTATTATTCAGTTGGCGAGTCTATAGATCCGCAGGATTGGGAGCCTGGAGTAAGCGTGGATTCGATTATGTCTCGCATTGTTGCGCAACTTAATAATGGCAGCATTATTCTTTTGCACGATGCCGGCGGCGACAGATCAAAGACAATAGAAGCATTGCCAAAAATAATAAAGTATTTCAGGGAAAGAGGATATACCTTTACGACCATTTCAAGTCTGTTAGGCAAAACCAGAGACGATATTATGCCTCCGTTGCAGGATAAGAGCGATATGGCTCTTGCTGACATAAACTGGTCAATAGCGACATTTATTTTCTGGGGAGAGAGATTTATATATGCGCTATTTACTATCGGAATTATTTTAGCCGTTGCGCGTTTGATATTTATTGCAATATTAGCCGTAATACAAAAAAAGAATACTAAAAAATTAAGTATAAGCTCTGCGCGTCCGTTTGTCAGTTTAATAGTTCCGGCTTATAATGAAGAGATTCACATTGTAAAGAATATAGAAAATCTTTTGAAAGGGGATTATCCAAATTATGAAATTGTATTTGTAGACGACGGTTCAAAAGATAATACTTACAAAGAAGTGAAAGATAAATTTGAAAAGAACGAAAAAATTAGAATACTGACAAAGCCAAACGGGGGCAAGTCAACCGCGCTTAATTACGGTATCTTGAACGCAAAAGGCGAAATAGTAGTTTGTATTGACGCAGACACTCAATTAATGCCGGATGCAATCAGCAGGCTGATTGAAAGCTTTACCGACGATAATATTGCGGCGGTTGCCGGCAATGTAAAAGTTGGGAATGAACATAACCTCTTGACTAAATGGCAGTCGCTTGAGTATATAACAAGCCAGAATTATGACCGCAGAGCGTTTGATCTATTAAATTGCATTACCGTAGTGCCTGGCGCAATTGGCGCTTTTAGAAAAAAAGCTCTTGAAGCTATAGGCGGTTTTGGCACGGACACCTTAGCTGAAGATTGCGATTTAACAATTCGTTTACTGCGCGCCGGATACCGAATAACATATTCTGAAAAAGCGGTTGCTTATACAGAAGCTCCTGAGAGCGTAAAGATGTTTCTTAAACAAAGATTCCGCTGGTCTTACGGAATTATGCAAAGTTTATGGAAGCACAGGGACGCATTATTTAATAAGAACTTTAAGAATCTTGGTCTAGTTGCGCTGCCAAATGTTTTGATATTCCAATTCATACTGCCAATATTTTCGCCGCTTGCAGAACTGATGATGGCGTTAGCTATACTTGGCGGCTACTGGCGTCAGCTGATAGGCTATTATCTTTTGTTTTTAGTTGTCGATTTAGCCGCGGCGGGAATTGCATTGAGTTTTGAAAAGACGAAAATGACCCGCTTATGGGTATTGGTTCCGCAAAGATTTTTTTACAGACAATTAATGTATTGGGTATTGCTTAAATCGATTTTAGCCGCGATTAGAGGAGCGCTTGTAGGCTGGGGGATTCTTAAACGAACCGGAAAAGTAGAAGTCGGGACGGCGGCGTAAATAAGAGTTTCTGTTTTATAAAAAAAGCGCAGTATAATAAAATATGCCGCGCTTTTTTTGTACTAATAGCTATATTTATAAGCGGCTATTCATTTTCAATTCCAGCGGCGTCTAATACAAATCTTGGGGTCATGGGTTCGCGTTTGAAAAAATCGCCTTTAATTCCTTTTGTAATAGCCCAGCGGTGAATCCAGGAAATGCCGCCTTGTCCATGATACGTATCCTTGGAAGCGTAAGCCGGATCTGTAAGCGCGTCAGCAATACTGATGAAGCTATAACCTCTGTTTTCCATCATTTGCGCGAGTTTGCCAAAACAGTCTGAATTCAACATGTTTGCATGAATAAGCAGTATCTGTTTTATTTGGCGGCCGAACATTTCGTTAGAACAATACTCATAGTATGAAATTTTACTTTCCATATACGGGATATAAGCTTCGGCTATTTTTATCGCTAAAGAAGAATCTTTTTTTGCCAAAGCGTCTTCATAGGCCTTGGCAAAAATCCATTCGGAATTATCTATTGTAACCGGGGCAGGGCGATATCCGTGAGCTGATAAGAACTCTTCAAATTTCTTTTTCTGGAGTGTATCCATTCCGGTATGCAGATAAGGATAACGGAAAAAGCGGGGAGACATGCCTTTGGGTTCCATTAGCATTTTAGTATAAATTTCTCCTTTCAGCGTTTCAGCTTCAAATTGTTCAAGAGGAATTTGGTTCATATCCTGATGAGAATAAGTATGATTGCCTAATTCTAATCCAGCGTTTAGCCAGCTTTTAAGCAGGTCAAGAAGCGCGCTATCAGGTTTTTGGCTATTGGCTTTAGTAAAAAGACCAATTTCGTTTACAAAACCAATTGCAGGAGCTTTATGCGCCGTTATGTTTTTTAATAATTTGCGGGTTAACTCTTTTTTTTGTTCGATACTTTTCCCGTTGGTAAAAGCTACAGGCAGATCGTCAAATGTAATTGCAATCTGTTTTGCAGAGGTATTTGCAGTATTTGCTTGCTGAGCGGAAAGACAAATACTAAAAAAGAATATAATAAGAAGAGGAGCAATAAATATTTTCATATAAAACTCAAACTATATTGTAGCAAAAATATTAATTAATATAAAAAAGATTAGTTAGAAAGCGTGTTTGAGCCGTTTACGTCGCCGGCGCATACGCCTTTGAAATTAAGTATAACATCGGCGTTGTTGATAGAAACTGTAGAAGGGGAGCTAAAAACCCAGTCGGGAATTGAAAAAGAAGAAATTGCCGAAGTAATTCTTCTGCGCACAATAAGAGCGTCAGTGCTGCTAACAGTTCCGCTTCCATTTACATCGGCGGCTTTAACAAAAAGGTCGTCTAAAGTAATAAGAGAAGCTATATATCTTCTCATAATTAAGGCGTCGGTTGAAGTGACGCCTCCCCAGTTTTTATAACAAGCGGTTTGCAAAGAGTATGTTCCGTTTGGTACGGCGCTAAATGAATAATTGCCGGAATTATCAGTAACTGCGGAATCGAGCAATGCATCTCCGTTTTTTAGAAATATCGAAACTCCAGACAAAGGAGTATTTGTGGAGTTGTTATACAAAACTGATCCGCTTACCTTAAATCCCTGAGGTCTTACAAAACCATTAGAAAAACCTGCATTGATTTTATTGCTCTTTGCGTCGTTTAAGCTGCTTGCAACAGTATCAAAAACAAGATTAGTCCATCCTCCGTTATAGCGGAATGTCAGGTCGGCTAATTTAGTAGAGCCTATGTTGATTTGAGCTATGCTGATTATTCCAATTGTTAAAACTCCGTCTTGAGCTAAAGCTAAATTAGTAGTTCCGCTTGCGGTTCCCCAATTAGAAGCTCCTCGCCACGATAAAACAGAATCAGTATATTTTATTCTGATAGAAACGGCGTTAAGTCCATTAAAATTAGTTACATATATAGGTATTGTAACAAGAGTATCGCCGTTAGTAATTGTAATTTTAGGAGCCGTTACTGTTGCTGTTTGCGAATAAACAAAACCAGATAAAAGCGCCGTTAAAAATATTATTCTGAAAATAGCCTTCATTATTGTTCCTTGTGAATTATGAGAAATTCTCTTTGTGTATAATATCAATATACTAAAAATATTTTTTTTATCTATGTTAAATAACAACAGTTTGCAAGAATTAATATGCTATTCCTATTTCAGCGCATGTTTAAAATTCAGTGGAATTAAAAGAATAAATAAACTATTTTGCGAAAGACAGAAATAAACTTAACTTGTTAGAGGTTAAGCTGCGTAATTAAATCAGGTTACTATTATGAAATTATTGTTTTGCGAAGGCTCGTCATTATCGGCCAGAGAAGCGCTTACAATTTTAGGAAGAGACCACAAGATTATTATCTGCGACCCCAATCCTTTTTCTATTTGTAGATTTACAAAATTTAGGACTAAATATTACCGATGTCCTTCAGTTAATGAAAGCGTAAGCGGGTATTTGGCAAGGATTAAGGAAATCATTGTTAAGGAGAAGATTGACGTTCTAATTCCGGTTCATGAGCAGGCGTTGTTATTTGCCAGGCATTATCAAGAGCTGTCGCCGATTGTTCATTTGGAGATTCCTTGTTTTGATAGTTACCTTAAATTATTTAGTAAGATAAAGTTTATTACGTTCTTAGACGAGTTAAAAATACCGCATCCCAAAACTATCTTTTGCCAAAATCATAAGGAAATTCGCAAGAAAATTTATTATCCATGTTATTTAAAGACAGATTATGGCACAGCCAGCAGCAGCGTTTGGCGCATAGAAAATGAAAGCGATTTGGACAGCGTATTGCTATCTGATCCTAAAAATGGGAATCTCTATTTAATTCAGGAGCCTGCCGCAGGTAAAATGGAAATTGCATATGCAGCGTTTAACCGGGGTAAATTAATTTCTTTCCATTGTTGTCAACGGATTAAAGAAGGGATTCAGGGGAGTTCAAGCGGTAAAATAGGGGTCGATAGACCAATTGTAAAGACTCATTTCAGTATGATAGGAGAAAAATTAGATTGGCACGGTCCGCTTGCAATTGATTATTTTTATGATGAAGCAAACGATGTTCCTTATTATTTTGACGCCAGCCCGCGGCTTGTCGAGCCGATGAACGCTTTTATTAATGGCGTTAATATACCGCAAGACGTTATCGCTCTTTCTTACCAAAACGGAGTTGAAAGCATAATCAAGCCGACAAAAGGAATAAAAAGCCACATGCTGATGATGTCGTTGTTACAAACTGCAAAGACGAAAGGCCGGCGCGGAGACGTTATTAAAGATATCTGGGCTGCAATTTGTTCTACAGGCGATTATAAAGACAGCTATGAAGAATTAACTAATTGGAAATATGATTATGTTAGCGTCCTTCCTTTGGTTTATGTTATCGTTCAATTGTTAATTAATCCTCAAAGAGCCATACGGATTTCACAATCAACCGTTAAAAATTATGCTTTATCATATGATGCTATTTGCAAGATAATGAATAATTAGCAAGCGGACTTTAGCAAATAAACATCGTTATTAACTGACGATAGCAAGAGAATGTGGAATTAGAATTTACAAACTAACTTTAAAAAAATATCATTCTACTGTTAAAAAATTAATAAACTAAGGCCAGGTTCTTGTATGAGTTATTCATAATGAGTATTTTTGTTTAATAATCTATATAATTAAGAATTAACTTGTAAAACCGGAATCTGACAACCGATGTTGATAAATCTATTTAAGTATCCTTTTTTCGCAGTAATCTGCCTATTGAATTTTCAGGGTTTAATCTGTAAAGATAACCCCGCAATTCATAAAAAACATCAGTATGTAGTTGTTGGCGATATATATTCTGCGCCTTATGCGTTTTATGATAAAGATGAAAATCCAGACGGTTATGACGTTGAGTTAATTAACGCTATTGCGAAGGTTATGGATATTGATATTAAGATTAAATTATACGATTGGAATTTAGCGCGTAAAGATATTGAAAGCGGAAAAGCGGACGTATTATTAGGGATGATTTCTTCAGGCGACAGGAAACATAACGTTGATTTCTCTATACCTCATCTTTCGCTCAATAGTATGATTTTTACGCGGAAAGGAGAGCCTGAAATTACAAATGAAAAAGACCTTACAGATAAAGAGATTATTGTGCAGGAAGGATCGATAGCCCATGATTATCTTCTGAAAAGCAAAATTACTTCTAAAATTATTCTTGTCCCTTCGTCAGAGTATGGGCTAAAATTATTAGCTTCCGGCAAGCACGACTGCGCATTAATTACTAAGCTTCAGGGGTTAAGCGTAATTAATAAAAATCTGTTGTTAAATCTAGCTTATAGTGAAAAACCCTTATACTCAAGCGAATACTGTTTTGCAGTAAAAAAGGGGGATTCTCTGCTACTTAATAAAATTAATCAGGGTTTGGTTATTCTTAAATCGACTGACCAATATGATAAAATATATAACAAGTGGTTTGGCGTGTCTGATTCTAAAGCTCCGGCAGGCAATAACTCTCTGCATTATGCAATGATTATCATTATTGTTCTTGTAATTGTGAGTATTGTGGGATTTTATTTAGTTCTTATACAGACAAAGAAAATAAAAATTAAAACAGCTGAATTTCAAAAAGAAATTGAAGATAGAAAGCGGATAGAAAAAACTCTTCTTGAGAGGGAAGAAATTTTAAATCAGGCGTCAAAAATTGCGCAAATTGGCAACTGGATATGGGACGGCAATGCAAATATAATGATATGCTCTCCGGAAGTGTTTGAAATTTTAGGAATGCCGGATAGAACTGACGCTACAATTGCAATTGAAGATTATTATTTATGTATACATTCAGACGATAGAGAGGCTCTTAAGCAGGAAGTTCAAAGATCATTTAGTCAAAATAACAATTTTGAAGCTGAGTTTAGGGTTATAAGAACAAACGGCGAAATCCGATATGCGCGTTCCAAGGGTTTGTTTTTATCCGAATCTAATTCGTCCGTACGAATGACGGGAGTAATGCAGGATATAACAGAACATAAACTTGCTTTATTAAAAATTGAATATTCAAATCGGCTTTATTCGTTTTTAAGTCATGTGAACGACGCTATTGTTCATTTCCCAAATGCTAATAGATTATTTAACGAGGTTTGCCGGCTTGGCGTAGAATACGGGAAATTTGCTCTTGTATGGATAGGCATAGCTGACGAAAAAACCGGAGCCGTAAAAGTTGAAAGTTTTGCCGGGCAGAATGACGGCTTTCTATCTACGTTAAAAATTTCTGTAAAAGATAACGCTTTGGGACAAGGAACTTTTGGGCGAGCTTTCCGTTCCGACGGTTGTGCATTTTTGAACGACCTGACCCGGGATGAAGATTTAATTCAGGGGAGGTGGGAAGCTGCTCAAAAAGGCTTTAGATCTGAAGCCGCATTTGTATTGAAGAAAGACGGAAAGAAAATAGGAGCGCTTGCATTTTATTCGAGCGAAATAAACTTTTTTGGCGAAAACGAAATAAAACTAATTACCGAAATTACTGAAAATATAGCTTTTGCTATTGATAACGTAGAAAAAGAAAACATAAGAAATATTACGCGCAGAGCTTTGATTGAAAGTCAGGAAAAATATCTTAGCGTATTTAATGCAGTCAGCGACGCGATATTTTTAATGGATCAATCGACGGGCGTTATACTTGACGCAAACCTTGCAGCCGTTCGTCTTTATAGTTATACATATGAAGAGCTGATATCAATAAAAATAATGGATCTCTCAGCTGAATCTTTTGATACTGCCGACAGCCTTTTAGAACAGATTGATATGATTACGTTTAACTTCCATAAGCGAAAAGACGGCTCTGTTTTTCCAGTGGAAGTGATGTCGAGCTTTTTTATGCAGAATAACAGAAGGTTTGCCGTTGCCGTTGTGCGCGATTTGACCGAAAGTATAAAAGCGCGGGAAAGGCTGATTGAAAGCGAAAAACGCTATAGTAGCCTGTTCCAAAACAACAGAGCTGTTATGGTGCTGTTTGAAGCTGATACCGGAAGATTTGTAGACGCTAATCCCGCGGCTTGTTTATTTTATGGTTATAACAAAGAAGAATTTCTGAACCTTACGATAGCCGATATAAATATTCTCTCGCCGGAAGAATGTTTTGATGAAATTCAAAAAGTAATTAAGAACCAGAATAGCCATTTGTATTTTAAACACAGACTTGCTGATGGCGAAGTTAAAGACGTTGAGGCGTTTACCGGGGCAATGAACCTGATTGGTAAAGAAGTCTATTACTCAATTGTTTATGATATTACGGAACGGCGTAAAGCGGAACTTGATTTAATTGCGGCTAAAGAAAAAGCTGAAGAAGCCAGCCGCCTTAAAACGTCGCTCCTTGGCAATATGAGTCATGAACTCCGCACTCCGTTAACAGGTATTTTGGGGTTTTCTCAGATATTAATTGACGAAATTCAAGAAGAATTTTTACGGGAAATGGTAGAGAAAATACAACGTTCTGGCAAGCGGCTTATGACTACGCTGAACTCGATACTTAATATTTCCGAACTTGAATCAGGCAGGCTTGATATACAACTTTTAGAAATTAATCTTGCCTATTGTTTAAAAGATAAAATGCATGAGTTTGAACAAAATGCGATTGAAAAAAATCTGACTTTTGAATTTAAACCGTTGGATAAAAATATTTTCTGTTATGTGGATGAAAAGTTTTTAGTGCAAATAGTTGAAAGCCTTGTTGATAACGCGATTAAATATACGGAAACTGGCGGCGTTAAAGTTTTTGTAGACTCTGAAAAAGATGATGGAAAATTCTGGGGCGTAATTAAAGTCGCCGATACTGGCATTGGGATTTCTGACGAGCTGCATGATCTTATTTTTGAAGAATTCAGACAGGCAAGCGAGGGGTTCAGCAGAAGTTTTGAAGGCAGCGGGCTGGGTCTAACTATAGCAAAAAAAATGACTAAGCTTTTAGGCGGCGATATTAAAGTAGAAAGCAAACTTGGCGAAGGGTCTGTCTTTACCGTTAAATTACCCGGCTATATTGAGTTTTCTAACTTTGACGTTGAAACTGCAAATCTTGTAGATGATGTTAAAGAGGCGGCAGCTCCTGCGCGCGAAATAAAGCAGCAGGACAAATATACTTCTGGATTTGAAGAGAATTTACCGCTTGTTCTTTTAGTAGAAGATAATTACATAAACTCCGACGTAACAATAATGTTTCTTAAAGGCGTATGCCGGGTTGAACATTCTATCGACGGCGAAACTGCAATTAGTATGGCTTCTGAAAATAAATACGACGCTATACTTATGGATATTAACCTTGGCGGAAAAATAAACGGTATTGAAGCTTTAAAAGAAATACGGAAAATTTCAGATTACGAAAAAACTCCTGCCGTAGCTCTTACAGGCTATGCAATGAGCGGGGATAAAGAAAAATTAATTAGCGAAGGCTTTGACAATTATTTATCCAAACCGTTTGATAAAGACGATATTGTAAATGTGGTCAAACTTGCAATCGGCAGGGGAACAAAAGAAATATAAAATAGAGGTCTTGATGAAGGTTCCATTTTTGGATTTGAAAACTCAGTATAAAACAATCAGGGAAGAGATTAATCCGGCTATACAGGATGTGCTTGATAGCTGTTCTTTTGTTTTAGGCAAAGCGGTCTCTAATTTTGAAGCAGCTTTTGCAAAAGAAATTAACGTTAAGTATTGTTTAGGCGTAAGTTCAGGCACAGACGGAAACCATACTGCGCTTTGGGCTCTGGGCGTTGGACCTGGAGACGAAGTTATTATTCCTGCGAATACTTTTATTGCTACTGCATGGGGCGCAACTTTATGCGGAGCCAAACCTGTTTTTGTAGATTGTCATCCAGAAAGCTATAACATCGATCCAGCTAAAGTAGAAGCGGCAATAACGCCTAAAACAAAGGCTATTGTAGCCGTACATCTTTACGGTCAGCCGGCAGATATAGACCCGCTTAAAGAAATTGCAGCGAGGCATAATATCTGGCTTGTTGAAGATTGCGCGCAGGCTCATTTTGCCGAGTATAAAGGCGCAAGAGTCGGCGGTTTTGGCAAGGCGGCATCTTTTAGTTTTTATCCGGGTAAAAATTTGGGCGCTTATGGCGAAGCCGGCGCAGTTGTTACAAACGACGACGAGCTTGCAGTTAAAATAAAAATGATTAGAGACCATGGAGCCATTCAGAAATATAACCACGAGGCATATGGACATAACTACAGAATGGAAGGGATTCAGGGCGCGGTTCTTGGAGTAAAATTAAAATATCTGAACCGCTGGAATGATGCGCGTAGAAATGCCGCGGCCAAATATAAAGCGCTATTGGCGGACGTTAACGGGGTTATTCTTCCAAAAGAAATGGACTACGCTAAACATGTTTATCATCTATTTGTTGTCCAATTATCTGATACTATGCAGCGCGACGCTTTGGCGACATATCTGAACGAAAATGAAATTGCCACTGGCCTGCATTATCCTATTCCGCTTCATTTGCAGCCTTGCTTCAATCATCTAGGGTATAAAAAAGGAGATTTCCCATCGGCGGAAAAATTAGCAAATTGCGGTTTATCGTTGCCGATTTATCCTGAATTATCCGACAGGCAGATTGAATTTGTTTGCGGTAAAATAAAAGAGTTTATTAATAAACATTAAACCGGGGTTGTTATGATTAAGTTTTTAGATCTGAAAAAGATCAATGAAAAATTCAGCGACGAAATTAAAGCGTCGGTAGATTCTACTCTTGAAAGCGGGTGGTATGTCTTAGGCGAAAAAGTTAAAAAGTTTGAGAAAGAATTTGCAGAGTTTTGCGGCGCTGAATACTGTATTGGAACTGCAAACGGACTTGACGCTCTTCGGTTGATTTTACGCGCGTATATTGAACTTGGGCAAATGGAGGAAGGAGACGAAATCATCGTCCCGGCTAATACATATATAGCATCTATACTTGCCGTGTCGGAAAATCGGCTTGTTCCTGTTCCTGTCGAACCGGATATTAAAACTTATAATATTAATCCGGATCATATTGAAGCTGCAATAACAGCCAAGACAAAAGGAATTATGACTGTTCATCTTTATGGGCAAAACTCTTACTCCGATAAAATGCAGACCATTGCCGATAAGTATAAATTGAAAATTATTGAAGATAGCGCTCAGGCTCACGGAGCAAAGTATAAAGGCAAAAGAACAGGTTCGCTTGGCGACGCTTCCGGTTTTAGCTTTTATCCCGGTAAAAATCTTGGAGCTCTTGGCGACGCAGGAGCCGTTACTACAAGCAATAAAGCCCTTGCCGACGCTGTAAGAGCAATTGCAAACTATGGCTCACTAAAAAAATACGTTAATATTTATAAGGGAATAAATTCGCGTCTTGACGAAATGCAAGCTGGGATCTTAAGCGTTAAGTTAAAGGGGCTTGTTGAAGAAAATAAAACGCGTAGAAAGATAGCCGAGTTTTATAAAAAGAATATTAATAACGAAAAAATAGTTTTGCCTTTGGTTGAAGATTGGGACGCGCATGTATGGCATGTTTTTGCAGTTAGGACTGAAAGGAGAGACGAATTTCAAAAGTATCTGGATGAAAAAGGGATACAGACTATAATACATTATCCAATTCCTCCGCATAAACAGGAAGCGTATAAGGAATGGAATAAACTATCTTTTCCAATAACTGAAAAAATTCATAAAGAGATTATCAGTCTGCCAATGGGTTCGCACTTAACAGACGATGAAATTGCGCAGGTCGCCGAAGCGGTTAACGGATGGAAGGGATAATATTTTCAGTGGTAGTATGCATGTAGCGAGAAACACACCCCTAAAGCTGCTGAATCCGCCTCTGGCGGAGAAGGCGGCAGGGGTGTGTAAAAGGATCTCCGCGAAGAATCCGCTTTTAGAGCATATGGTTGAATTTCTGATTTACAAATACCGCTAAGTTGAGCAAATAACTTCCAGGGTATTCTACGAATACCTGGAAGTTTTTGTCTTTGGTCTGGTCTTTAATCGGTAAAGAATGTAAAAAGCTGCGTTCATTATATCATTTTAGGCATATTTGGCGGAATGAGCTGAAAACTCACAGCTGTCCAAAATAAAACAGATGAAGAAGAAAAGATTCAGAATAGCTTCATATTGGACAGATTTTAAGATAAAGTAGAATCGAACCCTAAT
>WSSedL1CaDRAFT_10000363_pt1 | contig 31921 bp, 28 predicted proteins | sample WetSurSL1Cattail_FD_9464 | JGI IMG/M metagenome (IMG submission 9464)
GCAAAAGCCCGATCAACCTCACCCTTCATCACTTTATCGGCGGCAGTGATTGTACCGCCGGCCGCCACCAGGTGGGACTCGGTAACGACGGATTTCACTGTGGGAATACAGATCTGGGCCCGTTGTACATCCTTTTCCGTAGCCAGCTCAGGGCGGTATTCAACCAGTCCGGGAAGATCCAGCAATCCTTCCTCAACAATCTGGTCCCGGGTATACAGCAACCGCTCCTCCCGTTCCGGATGATCCGGGCTGATGGCCCAGTCGAAAGCGGGAAAAAAGACTAAACCCAAACGGTTAGAATTGTTAGGCATTGGCTGATCCTTCTTTTTGGCACAAATTATCATATTATCACCCTAACCCGGTTAAAACCCGGTTTTAACCGGGTTAACTTTCGGTCTGATCTGGGCTGTAAGGGAGAAAATCCGTCCGGCGGTATAAAATCCCCGCACTACATTGAAGGCTTCTTCCGTAGTGATCTCAATCTCTGAACGATCCAGCTGGGTGCCAATCTGTTCCGGATATACACCCATCCGGGCCGCATAAACCAAAACTTTCTCCCGGGCTAGCTCCCGGGCGTTCTTTAAATCAAAGGTCATAGCATGCCGGATATCTTCCAGCTCGTCCAATTCGGGTACCACCAGTTTTCCAAGCGCAGTATCAGCCCGTAAATTGATAGCCACCGTGGGCCGGCTAGCTGCCGCACCCACTGCATTGGCCGCCTCGGCGTAAGGAAGGACCTGATAGGGCAGGCCCAAACCGGCTGCGATTTTGGGAATAAAAAACTCGGCAGGCCCGCCCATACCGATTAACTTTTCCGGTTGCAGTCCCTTGGGAGCCAACACCTCTGATACGGTATATACCGGCATCTGGTTAAGATAATCGAACACTCTCCGGACTCCGGTTATCGCCCTTTCACAGAAAACGGCAATGATTCGCTCTGCCAGTTCCTCTTCCTTTACTCCCAAACCGGCCTGTTTTCCAAACCGTTCCAATTCGGCCCGGGCTTTTTGACGATCCCCAAACGAAACATAACCCAAGGCGATAACAGCATCGGTGGGAGTCAGTTCCGGTCCGCCCAGGGCCACCGGCGGTCCCTTCCGCTCCGGCCCAATTTCGAGTTTTCCTTCATTCCAATATACCCGGCTGTCGCCACCCAGCCCTATCGAGCGAGAGAAAAGTGCCGGAACTAACGTCCGGTACCCGCCAATCACTGCTCCATCCCGTTCCGTCAAAGGGTCACTACCGACCAGTACCGCAATCTCTGTGGTAGTCCCACCGATATCCAAGGTCACCACCGTCTGGTCATCGAGCGAACCCAAGGCCAGTGTTCCCATGATACTGGCAGCCGGACCGGAAAGGATCGTCTCCACCGGCCGGGTTAATGATTCATCCAATTCCATGGTGCCACCGTCCGCTTTCAAAAGAAAAATTGGTCCGCCAATGCCGTAACTACTGACAAGCTGCTTCACCATTCCGGCAAATTCGGCCTGCAGCCGAGATACGCCGGCATTTAGAAAGGCAGTCATCACCCGACGTGGAAAATTCAATCGCCCGGATAAACGGTGCCCCAGCGTAAGAGAGAGTATATCCGAAGATTCCTTTTGAAGCAATTTCGCGATTTCCAATTCATGACAGGGATTGCGCACTGCAAATTTGCCGACGATCGCCAATGAGTTAATCCCTTGTTGGCGGATCGAACGGATCGCCTGCCCAATCTCGGCCAAATCCAAGGGCTCCGTTTCACGGCCCCGGTGATCGATGGCCCCTTTTACTGCAAATACCGGAAAGGGAAATTCCAGATCGGCAAGATTTACCCCAGGACCCGGAGAAAGAATAGCGGCAACCGGTTCACCGCATCCTTCCACAATGGCGTTGGTAGTGAGGGTGGTACTGAGGTGAAGTTCTAAGTTTTGCTTGGATTGCTCCGGGAGTGAGAGCATGATCTCTTCCAGCACCGCGCCCGCACTGGAAAGGAGAGCATGATGATCGGTGGGATATTTGGCGGTGGCAACCAGGTTACCGTCTTCTAACAAAGCGGCGTTGGTATTGGTACCGCCCACGTCGATTCCGATGATTCGCGACATTTCGATTACCTTGATTCTGATCCGACTTTGACTTTGAACTTTGACTTTTTATGTTAATATTCAATTATTGCTGGAATTTTCCTGCAAAGTATTTCCCATAAATTGGAACATGCAGCATCATTCTGCTTTTTCCGGAACCACCGGCCGGTAAGATACAGGTGAACACAGAACCACCGAGGTATTGATGGTGCCGTAAGGAACTAAATGATCCACCAACTTTGTCAGTCTGCTCATGTTGGATACGGCAGCTTTTAAAAAATAACTGACCGAGCCGGTAACCCGGTGGCATTCCAAGATATCCGGGTGCCCGGCGACCATGGTTTCAAACTCGTCAGGGCCGGTCCGGATTTGACTGATTTGAATCATAACTAAAATATTACGGCCAATAGCTGGTAACGAAATGCGGGCACTAAAACCCTCAATCACCCCATGATCGCATAGCCGGTGCAAGCGTTCGGTCACACTCGGCCGGCTTAGAGATAAGGCTTGCGATAATTGACTAATCGTCATTCTGCCATCTTCCTGCAAAAGTTTAATAATCTCAATATCTAATTTATCCATACTATCCCCCCTGTGCAAATCGTCGCTAATTTATGAAAAATTTATGCAAAATGATAATTAAAAGGACGATATTCATTCACTTTGTTATTCTCATTTTTACAGAGCTATTGTATCATTTATCTGGTAATCGTAACAGATTTTCTTAATTATACTGATACCTGAGGTTAATTTTCTTGAAAGAAAGGGTGGCAATCATGAGATACGCAATACTCGGCGCCGGGGCAATGGGCAGCATCATCGGGGCGACCTTAGCTAAAGGCGGACAAGATGTAACCTTAATTGATCCTTATCAAGAACATATGGATAAAATTCAACATCTGGGATTGCGGCTCACCGTGAATGAGAATACTGAAACCATCCAACTGAATACCTGTACGGATCCCCATCAAGCAGAGCCCGTGGATATCATTGTCCTGTTAGTGAAAAGAATACATTCTGCAGCAGCATTAGCAGGAGCCAAAAACCTCATCCGCGAGAATACGTATATCTGTACTTTACAAAATGGCTTGGGTAATACCGAACTTCTGGAACAATATCTACCGAAAGAACGTATTTTACACGGCGTTTTACGGATTGCCGGCAGAATGAACAGCCCGGGAGATGTTTCGGGGGAAGTCGCCGGAGGAATCGCCGCTTATATAGGGAGTCTCACCAAAGATGATACCGCAGCCGCCATGGCTCAAAAAATAGCCGGCCATTTAACGGCCGGCGGTTTAAAATCCCAATTTAAAAGTGATGTCGAGCAAGATATTTGGAAAAAAGCGGTCGATAATATTTGTTTTAACGCTCCTTGCGGCCTTTTACATCTGCGAATCCGGGAGTATTTTTCCCATCCGGACGGCAAGCGAATGGTCGATGAAATCGCTAAAGAAACCATTCAGGTTGCCAAGGCGGAAGGAGTCGTCCTGGACTATCAACAAATCATCCGAGATTTAGAGACCAACGTGATACCGGCCATTGGCGACCATTACCCATCGCTCGCCCAGGATATGTGTAATAAAAGAAAAACCGAAATCGACTCTTTAAACGGCGCTATTGTCAATTATGGCCGGAAACTGGGAATCCCGACTCCGGTGAATGATTACATTACCCGATTGGTTAAAATCGCGGAAGATAATTATTAACCTGGATTAATCCGAATTCACCAGATTGACCCGGCCATGTTACAATAATGCGTAAACTTGGTTTTCGCGATAATACGTTTTCTTCCCTTGGCTTCCTATTTTCTTATTTCTTCACAATCGGTATCCAAATTTCGCATTTGTAATCCGGACCATTCAAATCCCCCGGCGGGTACACTTCTAGTTCGGGACCGTCGGCATGTTCATAACCGGTGGCCGGAAACCACTCCTGAAATATACGCTCCCATACCTTCTGGATTGCATTCGGCATAGAACCGATCGAAGTAAAAACAACCCAGGTGGATGCGGGAATTTCCCGAACGGTGTATTCTTGTCCGGTATATTTTTCTCCCCCATTGACGGCAATCATATAAGTAAATTGCTCTTTCTCCTGTTCCATATCCATACAAATACCCAATAGTTCCTGCGCTTTATAAACTGCACAAAGTCTTTCGCATACTCCCTCCCGGTTGCATTCCGTCCAAAACGCGGGAATCCTTTTTAAATTTTCACCATCTCTGGTGCTGACTTTAAGCACTTTTCCTATGACCTGAAATGCTTCTTTCTCCACTATTTTGTAGTCCATTTGTTGATCTCCTCTTAACGATAATTGAAATGAGATTCGCGGGAACGCTTTCAGTTTTTGACCGGACACCCGGGCTGCGGTCGGACTGATCCCATGTAACTGCTTAAAAGCTTTGGCAAAGGATTCCGGTGTTTCATAACCGTATTTTAAGGCCACATCAATAACCTTGACTTGCCGGACTGCTAATTCCTGTGCAGCCAAAGTAAGCCTGCGTTTGCGCAGATAGTCCATGACCGTAATGCCGGTAAGCATATGAAACATCCGTTGAAAATGAAAGGACGAAGCATAGGCAATTCTGGAAACCTCGGCGATATCCAAAGGTTCTTCGATGTGTTTTTCCATATAATCAATAGCATCCGTCATTCTTTGCAGCCACTCCAAAACGTTCCCCGCCCCCAGTCAAGATTAAGCTTATCATTTTATATAAAAACAATCCTGTCATTTTGTGCTTTGATTCGACAGGAATTTATCCTCATCTTGTGATACGATTCTTAATAAATATCATATTATCCTAGAAAAAATCAATCAAGGAGAATAGACATGAGTGAAACTAAAATTCAAGAAATTACATTTCAAAAGGTTATATTGGAAGGGACGGCTTATGAAGTTGGTAAGACTCAAGGTGAATGGATCCAAAAAGATTCGAATGCAGTTAAGTTCTTTACTTCACCACTTGAAGGAGGATGTTATCCAACTCTTAAAGAAGCGGAACAAATGTTGAACTTCTTTGACCACTATTGCCCCGGATTAAATGATGAACTCCAGGGATTTGCCGACGAACTTTGTGCACCGGTCGAGCATATGGTTTATTATCCCTTTTCATACTCCCGCGGCAACCCTGGTTGCCGCGGGAGCAATTGCAGCCATATGGCGCTTCTCCCCTCTGCCGCTTCGGACGGACACATTTATGTAGGCAGAAGCTATGAATGGAACCTTCAGGACGATTTCCGCCTCTGCACCACCCGTATTCATGGGAAAGCCGCCCATCTTGGTTTTTCCTTGCTACAGTTTGGCCGTATCGACGGAATCAACGAACACGGCCTATGTGTCACCATGTCCGCCGGATGTCCCCTTGTCCAGCCGGTCGAGGATGGATGCCGTTTTTGGGCGGTGATCCGGACAGTGCTTGATCGTTGCCACTCGGTGCCGGAAGCTTTGGATATTATCCAAAGTATTCCGATTTCGTTCCATCTCAACCTGATGATCACCGATAAGCATGGTGAAGCGGCGCTCATTGAAATCTTTTCTTCCAGACGTACCATCAAACGAATCGGACCCAATACCAAAGAACAAACCCTATGGTCCACCAATCATTATAATCTTCCTGAAATGATTGAACACGATCACGGTCGAATGTGGATGTCGGTCGTTCGTTATCAAAAAATCGCATCGGTTATCAAGAACCCTAGCGCACCCATAAGCAAAGAGCAATTACGCGAACTTTTATCAAAACCCGTTCCGGAAGGTCTATGCTGTCATTATTACCATGATTACTTCGGCACCCTCTGGTCGGAAATTTTTGACCTTACTACCGGGAGTGTCGAGGTTTGTTTTGGTTCTCCAGTGGTTAATATTTGGCATACCTTTGATCTAAGCGGTTTACCCGGTTTACAAGCCTACCCCGTCAAGTTTTCTTTGGAAACTCCCGCTCATCCCGAACAATTCTTCAAAAAAATGGCGCCGGGAGTTGAAGAATAAACGGTAATCAATCGAGATGCTCCGTCAAAGGGTTACTGCCGACCAATACCGCTATCCAAGGTTACCACTGTCTGCCAATAAGCTGCTTCACCATTCCGGCAAATTACGGTTACTGATAGACGGAGAAGCAAATTTGCATTAGCCCATAGATGGCAAAATAACGGTTCCAGACCAATCACCTATGCCCTCTTGGTATTACATCCGGTTTACAAAGCTACAACTCGTCTAGTATGTTTTTGGGCTACTACTTGGGATTTATCAAGCGTGATAAAATGGTATCAGAATCGATTGCGAGATGATATCGGATATGTTTGATTCAATAGAAGGTTTACCGGGACTCCGTAGGATCTATCAACAGATCGATAGGGAAGCCCGTACTTTTGTGGAAAAAACAGCTCTGAAATGTCCCGAATGCTGCGGTCAATGTTGTTATACTTCCTCATCCAATATTGAGGTTACTATCTTGGAAATGATGTTGCCTGCCCTCGAACTTTGGAGAAAGGGAGAAGCACTGGCCATTATTGACAGGCTCACTAAAATATTCCCGGACTCGCATTGCATCTTTTTCAGCCCGCAAGAAGACCCGGGTAACGGGAGCGGAAGATGCAGCATATATCCAAACCGGGCACTCATCTGTCGACTTTTTGGAATATCCGGCAATCTGGATAAATATAAGAAAATAAGATTTTCCCCATGCCTTTGGATGCAAAAGGAAATGCCGGATCAAGAGATGCGGCTCAGGAGGATGCTTAAAAGCGGGTTAGTAATACCGGTATTTTCAACATACCGGTACCGGGTTTTGAGTTTAAATCCACTACTTGCAAGTGAATTATATCCCATCAATACCGCACTTGCCCTAGCCCTGCAAAGAGTGGGATATTATCGGCAATATAAGGGGACTGCATGAGCTCAACAATCAATAAATTAATTCAAAACAAATAACCGGTTGCCGAAAAGCATAGTAAAATAAATCCCCTGCCCTATTTAGTTGAGTGCTGTTCGGTTTTGGGTGTAACGCCTTTGAGTTGATCCGATTTCACGCTCAAGGCGTAGGCGGCGTAAAAGAGCGGAATACAAACAATAATCAGGCCGATGGCTAAAAATTTATTTTCTTTTTTCAATCCGGCGATTCCGGTAATGAGACAAAAAAAGCCGCCAATCATCGCGAATGCCGCGATAATACCATACAAAACAAAAGGTTTCATGGGTCTAATCCTCCAATTATGCAGTAAGATGATAAAAACAAAATGTGAAATTAATCGTCAAAGATGGCATAATATTTTGCTATTTCGATAGTATCATCATCTTTTCCTGCCAATTTTGCTATTTGCTTCGATAGTTTCACTACAGATGGAATCCGCCAGTTTTAACCGGGTGCTTTCATTTATCGATAAACGAAAGCACCTGCTCTAACGTTGGCATGGCGTTTTGAGCTCCTTTGGCCATTGTGGAAAGCGCCCCGACCGCGTTGGCAAATCGCACGCTTTCCTTTAACCCGTTTTCACGGGCCAAGGAAACCGCCAAACCCGCATTGAAAGAATCTCCAGCCCCAGTCGTATCAACGGCTTTCACTGTAGAACCCGGACAATGAATAACATCCTTATCTGAGATAATATAGGCACCATCCTTGCCCGCTTTTACGATGATGGTCCCTACTCCTTTTTGTTGTAATAATGCGGCAGCTTCTTTTATATCGGTCAATGTGCCAATCTTCCTGCCGCTGACAATCGCCATCTCCATCTCGTTGGGTGTAATATAGTCAATATATTTAAAAATCTCGACCGGCAAAATCCGTGCCGGGGCAGGATCCAAAATTATTGTTTTACCGTGTTCTTTAAGCTTCTTCATGGCATAAAATACTGTTTCCAAAGGTATTTCGAGCTGAAAAAGAAAAATATCGTTTTCCAGCAACGAATCCAATTGCCCATCGATAAATTGGGAATCAACTCTCCCGTTGGCACCGGGAACAATCACGATATGGTTTTCCCCCATACCATCCACTTCAATCACAGCTATACCGGTTGAAACACCCGAATCAACAAATACGCCGTCCGATTTGACTCCATTTTCCCTTAAATTAGCAATTGACTGTTGGCCATACATATCGTCACCAACTTTACCCACCATCCTGACGTCTGCTTGTAATCTTCCGGCAGCAACCGCTTGATTGGCTCCTTTGCCTCCCGGATAAGTGTGAAATTCCTTGCCGTTTAATGTCTCACCCGGCTGCGGAAAGCGATCGGTTGTAACAACCAAGTCCATATTGATACTGCCGACTACACAAATCTTTTTCATTTTCGAAAGCTCCTCCCAATGTAATCTCCTAAAAAGTGACTCCGGATTTTAATATGATATTGGCATACGAAGTGCTCTCCCCGGTCCGGATACATGCCTTGGCGTTCTTGGTCATACTTTTGAATTTTTTATTGGCGGGTGGTTTCCCGGAAAATCAATTCCGGTTTCAAATAAATATTATTTTGCTGTAACTCTTGACCTTCAATCAAGTCAATCAACATTTCCGCCCCCAAAGCCCCCATATCGTAGGTGGGTTGAGCCACAGTTGAAAGGGCCGGTTCAATCAAGGCCGACAAATCGATATTATCAAAACCGATAATTTCCACACTGGCGGGCACTTTGATATGCTGTTTTTTCAAAGCCTTCAACGCCCCAATCGCGATCATGTCATTACCGGCAAACACCGCGGAAAAAGGGATATTGTCTGTCAATAACTGTTCGACAAATTTCCTACCACTTTCAAGATGATACTCACCCTCCCGGATTAATTGATAATCAATTGGAACACCCCTATCAAAATGAGCCTTTTGGAAACCTTGAAAACGCTGCCAAGCGGTAGTGACCGAAAAAGGGCCGGAGATAAAAACAATACGTACATGCCCGTTTTTTAACAGGTAACTTGTTGCCCGATAAGCTCCTTCTTCATTATCCAAAAAAACGCCCGCCTCCTGTTCCATCCCTTCAATATAACGATCCAATAAGGTAAACGGAATGTTGCTGTCTTTCAACATCTGACACTGGATGTTTGATCTGGACATACTGGAAGTTAAAATCACACCGTCGACGCTTTTTTTAATAAATGCATTGATATAATTCTTTTCCTTTTCCAAACTATTGTCCGAGTTACAAAGAAACAAATTATAACCGCGTTTTAATGCGGCATCTTCGGCACCCCGTGCTAACTGCGGAAAAAAAGGATTAGCGATATCGGGGATAATCAGACCGATGGACTGAATCCGTTTGGTGACCAATCCTCTAGCGATCAGACTGGGTTGGTAATTCATTTCCTTGATAATATTTAAAATCTTTTGTTTAGTCTCCTCCCCAACCCCCTCCGATTTATTATTAATCACTCTAGAGACGGTGGCCTTGGAAACATTAGCGCATTTGGCAATATCAGAAATCGTCGTGGCCATAATGGTCCTCGAGCCTCACTTCAATTTAAGTAACCGGTTTACTAAACCGGTTACTTAAATTGTAACATGCCGGTAGCATTTTTACCAGAAATTTTAGCAATCATTGGTTAATGAGAAACAATGTAAAAATAGCCACCCCTAAAATTAAATTCCTTTAGGAGTGGCTATTTTTTTAAATACAATTTTCCAGGATCAACCAACCATCAATTTACAAATATTATTGGTGAACTCCACCGGGTCTTGGACCGGAAGCCCTTCGATCAAGAGCGCCTGATTATACAATACATTGGTATAAAGGCTCAGTTTGTCCGGATCCTTTTCGTAAGCGGCCGTTAAGGCCTTAAATATCTCATGATTCGGATTGATTTCCAAAACTTTATCGGCCTTAATCTTTTGTTCATTATTGGGCATTGCATTCAGCACTTTCTCCATTTCGATGGAGATCTCGCCTTCATTAGTCAGGCATACCGGATGGGATTTGAGTCGTTTGGACACCCGGACCTCTTTCACCTTGTCCGCCAAAATGGTTGTCATCTTCTCAAACAATTCTTTATGGGACTTCTCTTCCGTCTCCGCTTTCGCTTCATTCTCCTTGTCTTCAATGCCCAGATCCTGGCTGGATACCGATTTAAACTCTTTTTCTTTATATGACATCAGCATCTTGACGGCAAATTCGTCGATATCGTCGGTTAGATAAAGAATCTCATAGCCCTTTTCAGCGACCAACTCGGTTTGGGGCAATTTTTCGATCCGGGCAACCGATTCCCCGGTAGCATAATAAATATATTTTTGATCCTCCACCATTCTGGAGAGATATTCGTCCAGAGTTACCGGTTTCTTTTCTTTCGATGAATAAAACATCAATAAATCTTGCAGCATGTCCTTATTGCCGCCAAAGTCACTATAAACACCGTATTTTAATTGCCTGCCGAAGGACTGATAAAACTTTTCATAATTCTCGCGATCGGCCTTTTGAAGTTCCAGCAACTCACCCTTGATCTTCGTTTTGATATTCTTGGCGATCAATTTCAGTTGCCGGTCATGTTGAAGCATCTCTCTGGAGATGTTGAGGGAAAGGTCCGCCGAATCCACCAATCCCTTGACAAAACTAAAATAATCCGGCAGTAAGTCCGAGCACTTATTCATGATCAAAACCCCGCTGGAGTACAATTCCAAACCCTTTTCATATTCCTTGGTGTAATAATCAAAGGGGGTTTTTTCCGGGATATATAAAATGGCGGTATAGCTTACAACGCCATCAGTACTGATATGAACGTGTTTTACCGGCTTATCGAAGCCGTAGTGCTTCTCTTCATAAAATTGTACATAGTCTTCATCTTTGAGCTCATTTCGGTTTTTACGCCAAATCGGTACCATGCTGTTGACGATCTGCTCTTCGACATGCTCATCATACTCATCCTTACTGCCTTCTTTGAGCTTGCTGATCGTAACATTCATCTTAATCGGGTAGCGAATGAAATCCGAGTATTTCTTGACCAGGTTCTTTAAGCGATATTCATCCAAGAACTCATCATAGTTATCATCCTCCGTATTTTGCTTCAATTTTAAAATAATCTCGGTACCGACAGTATCTTTTTCACAAACGGCGATTGAATAACCATCCGTTCCCTGGGATTCCCACTTATAAGCCTCATCACTGCCAAAAACTTTACTGATAACTGTAATTGTATCCGCCGCCATAAAGGCGGAATAGAAACCAACTCCGAATTGTCCGATAATATCATAGCCTTCTTGCGATTCATTCTCTTTCTTAAAGGACAGGGAGCCGCTCCTGGCGATAGTTCCCAAATTATCTTCCAATTCTTCCTTGGTCATGCCGATTCCGGTATCAATGACCCGTAATTCACGGTTCTTTTTATCGGGAATGATCCGGATATAATAGTTGTCTTTCTCAAATTTGATGGCTTCGTCGGTTAATGCCTTATAGTACAACTTATCAATCGCATCACTGGCGTTAGAGATCAATTCCCGTAAAAAGATTTCCTTGTGGGTGTAAATGGAATTAATCATTAACTCCAATAACCGCTTCGACTCTGCTTTAAACTGTTTCTTGCTCAAAAATATCGCTCCCTTCAGATATGAGACCACACCAGAATTCTGGCGCAGTAGAATGTGTTGTTAGCACTCTCCAACTTTGAGTGCTAACCATAGTTTTTATATACTACAATTTAGTGAAGATGTCAAGGGACATACCATAAAACTAATTTCACACCAACATTTTCTATGTTCATAAGGATTTAACATTTCAATTGTAATATTTATGTTATTATTTATTAAAAGCTTACATGAGTTTAGCTATTTTATACATATATTTTTGTTTCAACGGCTTATATTGTTATATAAGTGTAAAATTTTATGTCATACATTCTTACAGTACTACAAAATAATTATGGGGTTGCTTAATGTTTAAAAATATCAAAATCAATCGGATCAGTGATGAAATTTCATTTCAAATCAAGCAGATGGTTTTAAAAAATGAACTCCAATCCGGTAATAAGCTTCCCACCGAACTGGAGTTGGCCGAGATGTTCTCGGTTAGCCGCACCGCTGTACGCGAAGCATTATGCAGTCTTGAAGCCCAGGGTTTAATCGAACGCAAAAAAAGCGGTGGAACTGTCATTAAACAATTTACCGCCAATAAAATTTTGGAATCGATTATCTTTGCGCCCAAAAATGATTTACAAATGTTTGCCGATTTTATGGAAGCCCGCAAAGTCTTGGAAAGTCAGATTGTGGTGTTGGCGATTGAGAGGAGCCAGGTCGAAGATTTGGAATTGATTCAACAATCCTTAAGCAATTTGGAAGTTGAGATCATACAAAAGGGCAACGGTGTTGAGTCTGATATCATGTTCCATCTAAGTCTGGCAGCTTGTACCCATAACCAAGTTCTAATCAGCGTTATTAAATCAATTAGCGATATGCTGCGGACCAACCGTGAGAAAACGCTGCAATATCCGGGGCGGCTGTTGGAATGTTTGAAAGAGCACCGAGCGATTTTTGCGGCTATCAAGTCCAAGCATACCATCGAAGCGCAACGGTTAATCGTTTTCCATCTCGACCAGGCTCTCCATATCGCTCATCAAATCTATTAAAAACACATAAGGGGTGAATTCATGGGAGACTCCCGAGCTTTATTACACGTCAATGAATTAACCAAAAATTTCAAGGGCCTGTTAGCCGTAGATCATTACCAATTGGATATTTCCGCCGGCGAAATCGTCGGACTCATCGGTCCCAATGGCGCCGGAAAAACCACCGTTTTCAACCTGCTCACCGGCATATTCCCGCCGAGTTCCGGAAAAATCCAATTGAAAGGCCAGGATATCACCAGGTTTCGTCCTGATCAAATTGCCAAGAAGGGTATGGCCCGGACCTTTCAGAACATCCGGTTATTCGGAGAGTTATCAGCCCTGCAAAATGTATTGGTAGCTGCCCAAATTCATAAAAAATATCACCTTAGCAGCGTCCTGGCGGGAAGCGGGGCTTTCAGCAAGGAAGAAAAAAGCCTTAATGCTCAGGCGGAATATTATCTGAAGGTATTGGGTATTCATGGTATCCAAAATCAACTCGCGAAAAATTTAGCATACGGTGTTCAGCGCAAACTGGAAATTGCCCGGGCTTTGGCAACCGGACCGCAGGTCTTATTATTGGACGAGCCTGCCGCCGGAATGAACCATCAGGAAAGTATCGAACTGATGGAGAGTATTCGCCGATTGCGGGATGAGTTTAACTTGGCGATTATCCTAATCGAACATGATATGCATGTAGTGATGAATCTCTGTCAACGTTTGCAGGTTTTGAGCTATGGTAGGATTATTGCAGAGGGCACACCGGCTGCCATCAAAATGAATCCCATGGTGATCGAGGCTTATTTGGGGAGGTCAAAAACCAGTGCTTGAACAAACAGTACTTGAATTGAAAGACCTTGATCTTTTTTATGGCAATATTCAAGCGGTTAAAAACTTATCGCTCGAAGTGAAACAAGGCGAACTCGTCGCTCTGCTCGGGGCCAACGGCGCCGGAAAAACCAGTACTTTACGCGGGATTTCCGGTATGCTCAAGCCACGCAAAGGTCAAATTTTCTTTCATAGCCATGATCTAACCAAAGTCGGTCCTCATCAGATCGTCAGCCTGGGATTGGCTCATTGCCCGGAAGGACGGGGAATTTTTGCGCGGATCAGTGTTTTGGAGAATTTAAAAATCGGCGCCTATTGTTGTGCCGATAAAAAACAAATTCAGCAAGATCTGGAATGGGTCTATTCGCTCTTCCCCATTCTTGCTGAGCGCAAAAACCAGGTTGCCGGAACTCTTTCCGGTGGCGAACAGCAAATGTTGGCAATTGGGCGGGCCTTAATGTCCCGTCCGACTATGTTACTCTTTGATGAGCCATCCCTGGGTCTCGCTCCGCTTATTATTGAAACGATTTATAAAGTCATCGCAGCGCTTAAGAAGGAGGGCAAAACCATTTTGCTGGTTGAGCAGAATGCCTACGCCGCCTTGGAAGTTGCTGACCGGGCTTATGTACTGGAAACTGGCGCCCTCAAGCTTTCGGGCACTACAATGGAATTACTCCAAAATGAAGCTGTGAAAAACGCCTATCTGGGAGGATAAATGCAATGAGTCTTGCTTACTTGATTCAAAATACCATTGATGGCCTCAGTCTAGGTAGCATCTATGCGTTGATTGCCATCGGTTTTTCCCTGACATTCAGTATTTTACGACTGATCAATTTTGCCCACGGTGATATTTTAATGATCGGCGCTTATTGTGCCCTTTTTATCGTCATCGGCATGCAACTTCCTTTATGGGCTGCCTTAATTTTGGCAATGGGTTTTGCGGCACTGGTCGGGATTTTTATCGAACGGCTGGCTTACCGTCCCTTACGAGGATCCAATGATGTGGCTGCACTCATCACTTCGCTGGCAGTCTCCATCATCATCCAAAATACCGGAATTATGACAGTTACCGCTCAACCCCGTAAATTTGAGGTCCCGGAAGTGTTGAGCAATATCCATAACTTCGGTAACATTTCCATCAGCAACATGACTCTATTAATTATCAGTCTTTCACTGGTATTGATGATTGCTTTCTCTTTATTTGTCACCCATACCAAGATTGGTGTGGCCATGCGAGCCTGTTCCGAAAATATCGGCGTGGCCCAATTAATGGGAATTGATATCAACCGGGTAATCTCAACTACTTTTGCCTTAGGCTCGGCAATGGCCGCCGTCTCCGGCATTATGCTGGCCGGTCAGTATGGCCGGATCGAACCGTTAATGGGTTTTGTGCCCGGCCTAAAAGCTTTTGTAGCCGCAGTTATTGGCGGTATCGGCAGTGTCTCCGGAGCAGCCCTCGGTGGTTATGTCCTGGGCCTATCCGAAATTTTACTGGTGGCCCTATTGCCTCCGGCTTACTCCGGCTATCGCGACGCATTTGTATTTATCATTTTGATTCTGGTTTTGCTCTTTAAACCATCCGGAATACTCGGACAGGCTGAAGGGAGAAAAGTATGATGAACACCAAAACCGCTAAACTCTATACCATTGTTTTTCTGGTTTTTGGTACAGGAGTGCTTTATCTTTTAAATCGTTTCTTATCACCTTACCATATGCAGATCATTAATTTGATCGGCATCAACATCATTTTGGTCGTCAGTCTGAATCTAAGCAACGGTTTTTGCGGGATATTTTCATTGGGGCATGCCGGATTTATGGCGGTTGGGGCTTATGTCACAGCCATCCTAACTATCCCGGCGGCTAAAAAATTTATTCTCCTGCCTCAGCTTCCCGGTTGGCTAGCCTCATTACAATTACCTTTTTTGTTCGCATTACTGCTGGGCGGACTGGTTGCCTCAATTTGTGCCTTGGTTATCGGTTATCCGGTGCTCCGTTTACGCGGCCATTATTTGAGCGTGGCAACCTTAGGATTTTTAGTAATTATTCAGGTCTTTATTACTCAAATGGATGGTTTGACCCGGGGAGCCCGGGGTCTAAACGGCCTGGAATCCTTCACCAATGTTTGGTGGATCTGGTTCGGAGTGATTTTGACCATTTATATCGTGGCAAAAGTAATTCATTCTGCATATGGCCGCGGCATGATCGCCGTCAAAGAAGATGAGCTGGCTGCAGAGTGCCTGGGGGTCAACTTAACCAGCCATAAATTATTGGCTTTTTGCCTTAGCGCTTTCTTCGCAGGCATCGGCGGCGCGCTCTGGGGTCATCTAATTACGGTGATTACTCCCGGTTCTTTTTCTTACAGTCAAACTTTCAATTTAGTCGTGATGTCGGTGGTAGGCGGAATGAGCAGTATAACCGGAGGTGTAGTTGGAGCCTTATTAATGACTTTAATCCCGGAGCTCTTGCGTAATCTGGAATCCGGAATCACGCTTTGGGGAATTAACTTACCGCCGCTTTATGGTCTGAGTCAAATCATTTTGGCTATCGCTTTGATTTTGGTTATTCTGTTTCGTCCTAACGGCTTATTGGGCCGCTTAGAATTTTCTTGGACTAGATTACAAATCAAATCCCTGTTCCGTAAGGGAGGTGATACGACTCACTAAAGATTGGGTTTCCTAAAATTAAACACCACATAATTTAACTGGAGGTATTTGCGATGAAAAAATTTCTTGTGCCGTTTATGTTGATTGCATTATTATTTGCTTTTAATGCTTTTGCCGAAACACCGCCCATTAAAATCGGCGCTATCTTCAACCTTACCGGTGACCAATCCTCTTTGGATGCCCCGTCGCTCAACGGTCTTAACTTAGCTGCCAAAGAGATTAACGCTGCCGGCGGTGTTCTAGGACGGAAAATTCAAGTCGTCAGTCTCGACGGCAAAACCGATCAAGCCGTCTCAACCAATGCTGCTTTAAAATTAATCAATGTAGAAAAAGTAGTAGCTATCGCCGGCTTCAGTGATTCCAACTATGCTTTGGCCGCCGGACCCATTGCTCAAAAAGCCAAGATTCCTTTCATTACTACCGGTGCAACGCTACCGACCATGCCGGATCAAGTAGGCGATTATTTCTTTATGACACCTTATGGTGATAATACCCAAGCTTATGTTGGAGCTGAGTTTGCCAGTAAAGATCTAAAAGCCAAAACTGCTTATGTTTTGAAGGATGCCGCTATGGATTTCACCATCAATCTGGCAGCCTATTTTGAAGAACGATTTAAAAAGATCAATGGGAAAGATGCCATTGTGCTGGAGGATACTTTTAAAACCGGAGACCAAGATTTTTCGGCTCAAGTCAATCGTTTAAAAGCCCTAACCAAAAAGCCGGATCTGCTCTATATCTCCTCGGGACCTTCCGAATGCGGTATCATTGTTAAACAAATACGTGCTGCCGGCATCAATACTCCGGTAATCAGCGGCGATGGCTTTGATACCCCCTTGTTGATTGAATTGGGTGGCAAAGGTGCCAATATTGACACCTATTTCACCACCCACGCCAGCTTGACCAGTGAAGAACCGAAAGTCAAAAAATTTGTTCAAGCTTACAAAAGTCAATTTAAAACCGCTCCGGAGAACGCTTTCGCGGCTTTGGGCTATGATACCATGTATTTGATTGCCGATGCCATCAAACGCGCAAAGTCAGCTAACCCTTCTGCCATCCGCATTGCATTAGCTAAAACCAAGGATTTCAAAGCCGTCACCGGCACCATCACTTATCCCGCCAACTCACGGGTTCCTTTAAAATCCGTTGCAGTCTTGAAAGTAGTCGATGGACAGTTTAAATTTGTAAAGTCGGTCACTCCTTGATTAATTAAATCATTAACATAACACCGGGAGTTACCGGAGTATATTTTTATTCCGGAGCCCCGGTGGCTCTTTTATTATTTCATTATTTGTAAGGAGGTTCTATCATGAGTTTATTACAAAAAATGACCGGCCATCAATTTAAAAATGGCCCAAAATTTGATAAAGCCATTATCGCGGTTGGATCCTGTGAAAACCACGGTCAACACCTACCGTTTGGAACCGATACGTTTGTCTCATCAATGCTGGCCGAAAAAGTTGCCGAACAGGTCACAGGCTTGTTGGTTCTTCCCCCCGTAAATGTCGGTATGAGTCAACATTATTCCCATTTTCCATTCAGTCTAACCCTACAGCCCGAGACTTTAATTGCTGTTTTGAAAGACATTCTGGAAAGTACCGTCAAAAATGGTATTGAAAAGATTTTCATCATGAACGGGCATGACGGTAATATCGCCCCCATTGAGATTGCCGCCCGTTCCATCAAATTGGCCCATCCCAGTGTGAAAATTGCCACTCTTGATGCTTGGTGGGTCACAGCCGGTAAATTGCTGCCCAGCGACACCTTTGAGGTATGGAACGGCCTAGGTCACGCCGGCGAAGGTGAAACCTCAATCGGGCTCGCCCTTTTTCCAGAGTTGATCGAAATGCAATATGCCAAAGGCGTGGTGCCGGATCTTCCCCAACATGTAGAAATCAAATGGAATTTTGCCGAACTGACCAATACCGGAGCAACCGGCGATCCCAGCAAGGGCACTACCGCTAAGGGTCAAAAAATGGTGGAAGTGTTAGTCAAAGAAATGGTCCGGTTTTTCCGGGAAATGGATAGTAAAGATTGGAAATACGCTTCGAAGGAGTCGGCCTTACCTCAAAAATGAAAGTTATCATCATACACGGTGGTGGGGAGACCCCAGCCGATCTAGTTTTAGTTGATGCTCAATCTCGGCGCCAAAACAGAGATTGGGCTTTTTGTTTTTAATATAATATCGTGCTCTGGGATGTGGTTACCGAAGAATTCATCCGGTTATCTCTGAATATCAATAGTGCCGTCTATCTTTTAAGGATGTAGACTGTTTCCACCACCACTTGATCACTGAGCGATACCCAAACCGGGGACATGGTTCCGGCTTTACCAGGGCAACCACGGGTTTCTCCATCACAAGGGAGGCCGCCACTCTTCATACGGCTATTATAAACTCACTGTGAAAGCACGTTTATTCTTCATTCCCAATCGGCCCAAACCTGATTGCCATTCTTGTATAGGATAATCCTACTTATTAAACATATTATTCAGGACTTCTGAATAAAGATTCTAGTTTGAGGAGAAAAAGGAAATATTGAACCAAAAAATCTACTTTTGTTGTTTATCCATCAAATATTCATGAAAGGAAAAAGACGAGTGGTGTAGAAATGAAAGCAGTCTATGATCATTGATTACTTTCCATTACCATCTATGAAATCAGGCGAATATCTTTGGCAATTGCAACTTGGAAAAAGAACCTATGGGTTTGCTGGTTTGGGTCATTCGTTACCGCCACCGGACTCAGTCAGATTACCCCGGTCTTGCCGCTTTACATCGAACAACTCGGCATTCATAATACCGCCGCTGTCGAACAATGGTCGGGAATTGCTTTCGGAATTACCTTCATTGCCTCGGCGATCTTCTCGCCGATCTGGGGGCGAATGGCGGATCAATATGGGCGTAAACCCATGCTTCTCCGGGCCAGTCTGGGTATGGCCATCGTCATCTCCTTAATGGGATTAGTAAATCACGTCTATCAATTAGTAGGATTGCGACTGCTCATGGGGGTCATCTCCGGATATATCTCATCAGCCATTACTTTAGTTGCAACCCAGACACCCCGGGAATATTCCGGTTGGGCTTTAGGTACTCTTTCCACCGGGATGGCCGGTGGAACATTGCTGGGACCGTTAATCGGCGGTTATTTAACCGAAATCATGGGCATTCGCGCCGTGTTCTTTGCTATCGGCGTGTTGCTGTTGTTCACTTTTGTAACCACGCTCCTCTTGGTTAGGGAGGAGTTTACCCCTATTCGCCAAACGCCGCTCAGTCCTCATGAAGTATGGAACCTTATCCCCGACCCTAAATTATTGATCGCCATGTTTACTACCACATTTATCATACAGCTCGCCTTGATGTCCATTGAGCCCATTGTTACAGTCTATATCAAACAATTGACTTCTCATACCCGATATATTGCCTTAATCTCCGGTATCGCCTTCTCCGCGCCGGGAATCGCCAGTATCTTGACATCGCCTTCGCTTGGAAAACTTTCGGATCGAATCGGGCCCCGCAAAATAATCCTGGGGGCCCTGATCGCTGCGGGAATTTTATTTATCCCGCAGGCCTTTGTACGCTCACCGTGGCAACTGGTGGCGCTTCGCTTTTTATTAGGTATTGCCACGGCTGGGCTTTTACCTGCCGTCAATAGCTTGGTCAATAACAATGTACCGGGAACAGTCACCGGGAGAATTTTCGGTTACAATCAATCCGCCCAGTTTTTGGGCTCCTTTGGCGGAGCGGTACTGGGCGGACAAATGGCGGCCTCTTTCGGCATTGATTATGTTTTTTATTCAACCGGTGCCTTGTTATTGTTTAATGCAGTCTGGGTTTATACTCATGTGAGGCCGCAAGTATCGTAATGTGATCCCAAAAGCAGAAAAAGCCCCGCCACTTAAGCAAGTAGCGGGGCAAAAGAAGGATATAATGAAAAAAGGAGATTTAATTATTATAACGCCATCTATTTTAAAAAGTTCCGGGTACGACCTTTTTGTCATACTGCTTCATCAATCCGCCTTTTAGTCACTGTTTTGTTCTTGGTTAAATAAACATACAGCAGATAAATCAGAAATGCGTTACAGAGAGCAATCACCATGATAAACGGCCAAACGGCGGTAATCCCCATTTTTTTAATATATCCGCCCATGACTAATGTGCCCAAAGCTTTCCCGGTCGAACCGGTAATCATGACTAAGGCACTGTATCTGGCTTGAATATCTGCGCGGCAATTATTTGCAATAAATATGCCGGAATTGGTGATATCAAGGATCTCGCCGATGGTCCACAAAACGGTCGAAAACAACAACAGCGGCAAATAATTGCTAAGCCCCACCATTCCGAAGCCAATAGCGTAAAATACGCCGGCAGCGGCAATATTGACCAAAAAGGGAATCTTCTTGGTGAACACCGTTATTAGAGTTGTCAGAGACAATACCGTGATAGCGTTGATACTTATTACATAACCCATATAAATTGGACTTTTCTGTTGGAACAGGGTTTTCATCATCAACGGCAGCGAGAAATTGTTTTGCACATAGACGAAACTATAAACCATGGATAAGATCAAAAAAACCGCCAGCGCCGGTTTCTTGGCTAAATCCGCCACTAGCCCGCTGCTGTTTTGACAATTCTTCATCGGTTGTATATAAAGCGTTTCCTGATCACGGATCTTAAAAAATACCAGGGATACAGCGACTAGTGAAGTCAAAGCATCTCCAATAAAGAATATTTTTAAGTAATGGTTGAATAAAAATCCTGCCATCAGCGGGCCGACGGCAACTCCAAGATTAATCCCCAAATACATCAGGGAATAGCCGGCTTTGCGTTTTTCGGGCCCCAACCGATCATAGGCCATAGTATTAAGGGTCGGTTTGACCGCCGCGCCACAAAAGGTGGAGATAAAAAGCAGGCCGATAATTACCTTTCCGGTGGCGAAAGCGCATAACAAAATGCATAACCCGGCCACCGTTTGCGAAACCAGGTAAGTGATTTTTCTGCCGTAATAATCGGCAATTTTCCCTCCGATCAGAGAGCCCGGAACCTGCAAAATGATGCTGATGGTGACAATCAACCCGGATGTTTTGGAATCAAAGCCCATTTTAGTTACAAGAAACAGGGCTAAAAACGGGATTACAAAATCGCCGCAGCGGTTGATCACTTGGACCCAGAAGAGAATATAGATTGTTTTGGGTAAATCGTAATAAATACGGAATGGATTCTGCATCAACTGCCCTCACTCTTTGACTTAATGGAATAATGAGTGGTACCTTATCTAGTAGTTCTTGATTATCCAAAAATACCCTTGCCACTTTACAACTAAATTAATTTTCGCAACAAAAGATATGGTTGTTGGAAAATAAAAAAGCCTGCATTTAGCAGGTCAATCTCCGGTGATTCAAGGATTGTTCATAATATAAAGTTAAAGTTTAACCCCCTTGGTTGCAATATTTTTGCAAAATTCGCTGTCGTCTTCCACAAATCGTAAAGTCGGCGAGTATTCCTAAAGTAATTCTTCAACCGGCATACGAGCGACAACATCAAAATTAAGCGGTTCATCCCAGATATGAAAATGAACAACTTTCTCACAAAGACTTTTGGCAATCAGTAAGCTGCTTTAAAGGGTAGCCACCATCCCGCACTATCATCCATCCCACGAATTGAAAACCTTCACCAGCTCTCTATTTTGGTAAACCTAACTATACAAAAGGCAGTTACACCTGCATAGATGCTATGCGGTACCATAGCAAAAAGAGCGTTAAATATTGTCGGCTTAAACATAAACATGTGCGGCATGCCTCGAACAATGATGGGCAATCCTATCCAAATGGCGATAAAATCAAATAATTCTCTAACTACAGAGCCGATTACTCCCGAAAGTATCCATAAAGTTAAGCGGTCATGAGTAAATGACATTTGAATACCTCCATTTCCAAAGGTATTCTATTCAAAATAGCTTTTTATATTCGCCTCCAAGATTCCACCCTATGTAAAAACCAAAAGCCATCGCATTACTCATACGGCAATATTTGCCAACCGTAAAGAGTATATTTCGATGGCTTGCTTAATTATTGATCACAAAACAGTATGCCGAATGATTTGAAGTAAAGTAAACACGCTGTGTGTCTCTATATCAAATGGACCTCATACCGAAGCTTAGGCGATGCCGCTGTTAACTCCGATCCTCAAATAAGCGGTGCGCGGCATGATTGACTGCTCCGACATATCGATTGAGGGGAAAACCATGCTCAATTGCAGTTGTCACAAATTTCTTCGCCTGTCGCACGGCTTCAAAGTCTCCCAGACCATTGGCAAGTCCTGCGGTGATTGCCGCCGCCATTGTACAGCCTGCACCGTGGGTATATGTTGTTTTGATAAGGGGGATCTCCAACAGCTCGAAACTGCCGCCGTCAAAGAAAAGATCAAAGGCTTTCTCCGCGCCGAGCTTTGCGCCTCCCTTTATCAGAACATTTTTGGCTCCAAGCCCATGGATACGCCGGGCAGCTTCTTTCATATCTTCAACCGATTGTATATGCTGCATTCCACTTAATTGCGCCGCCTCATAGATATTCGGCGCCACGATATCCGCCAGCGGCACAAGAATATCCCTCAGCCCCTGCACCGCCTGCGGGTTTACGACCTCATCCGTGCCTTTACAGACCATCACCGGGTCGATCACAATGTTTTTCGCTCCATACTGCCGGATTTTGCGAGCTGTTAACTCTATCACCTCAAAACTTGGCAACATTCCGGTTTTTAGCGCATCCACCCCGATTCCACCAAGCGCGGTATCAATCTGGGCCTCAATGGCATCCAAACCAACCGGATAAATATCGTGAGACCAGTTATTGTTGGGGTTCTGTGCCACTATCATAGTAAGCGCAGTCATACCGTATACATTCAGTTCTTGAAAGGTTTTTAAATCAGCCTGCATCCCGGCGCCGCCGCTGGTATCGGAGCCCGCAATGGTAAGCGCCTTAGTTATCTTCCGTTCTGTTTTCATTTTAAGCCCACCTTTTATTTTATCTGTGCTTTTAGCCGTTCTTTAATAGTTAATAAGCCTTTCTTATGTCGATTTTAACATCGATATAGCCTTATTCTTAAGGATTCACCTCAAGCGTGGGAGGCTCAAAATTCGATTACGTTTTTGTTTTCTTGCATGGCCTTGTATGCTTGCTGTTCAGTTCGAATACTAATTAAGGCATCATCATACATCCCACTACATTGAGAACACATAAGCACCGGAACGCTTTCTACCACAATTGCTTTACCGTCAAAAGTAAAGGTAACATCGGTTAAGAGCGGAGAAGCTATCCCTCCGCATGGGCATTCCATTCCATTTAATGAATAGTCAAAATGGTTGTTATCAGTTGTTTCCAATAACTGCGCGTATGGTATTGACTTCATTTCCCCTTCATTGATGTTGGCATTGAATATTATAATAAATTTGTCCTGTGAAAAACTTATCAGTAGTTTGCTGCTGTCAATGCTGCTTTCGGTTGTGTAAGCCAGTCGTTGTTGAATTTGTTTACTCTCAGAACTGAACCTGGCCGCAATTTTCAAAATTTTCCCCGCCGCTATCAAACGTGCAATTGCAATTCTTTTTTGGATACAATTCCGCTGGGGATCGGGGATATGATTATATTGAATCCGGCTTGGGAAAATGACGATTCGTTTCTCAATTAATTCCTTAGCCGCTTTGGTAATATCACTTATACCGTTTTCTCCGATAATTTTATGAATAGTTTTCAAAACGGCTTTTTCTTGTCGCTCCTCGATGCCAAACTCAATACCATTCTGTTCAATCTTTGACGAATTTGTCACTAAAGTTAGAAATTTTAATTTTGATTGTTGCTCTTTTGATAAACGAATGATGTCGTTTATTACGCATTGATAAATTATTCCGTCATTACTTGTAATTTGAATTTCAGCCACTTGCCAGACCTCCGAGATTAAATTAGTATGAAAAAATAAACCCCGATTTATCAGGGTTTTGTTCACTTGACAGTCCTAATGGGATTCGAACTCGTGTCTCCGCTGAGAGGATGATATTTCGATTTATTGTAACATAAGTTCAGCTAGATGGCTATAATTTATAAAATTTTATTTTATTGTTTTTTATATTCATATTCTCATATTTTGCGATTGCAATTTGGGGTTATAAACGCCGCTTTTGTGTCACGCCATTCTTCGATTTCCCGAGGGGTATAAACCAGTAAATCAATGGAAATTCCAGTTTTTCTTAAATGTTTTCGAATCTCACGGCCTCTTTAAAGGCGTTTTTGGGACATCTCTCTGATGTTGGCTTTGAATTATCTTGAGTATTTTTTGATGCAATTCTTCAATTTTATATGGTTTAGTGACCAGATCGTTAAAACCGCATTCCCGGTAGTCCGACATCACCGGATCGTTGGAATAGCCGCTGGAAACAATAACCTTAACTTCGGGATCGATTACAAGCAATTTAGCGATTACATCTTTACCCCCCATGCCTCCGGGAATGGTCAAATCGGTGATAACTACATCATAAGGCAAACCCGATTCCTTAGCCTGTGAGTAGAGGGATATTGCTTCGGCGCCATCTGCGGCCACTGCAACTTCATACCCGATCTGGCTCAGTATCTCTCCGGTAACTTCCCGGATGCTGGTTTCATCATCCATCAATAGTATTTTTCCCGTTCCATCCATAATCAATTCCGACTCCGGCTCCTTTGCGAGGGATTTCTTTTTTGAGGCCGGCAGATAAATCTCAAAAGTAGTGCCCACTCCCAGTTCGGATTGAACTCCGATATAACCTTTATGTTTTTTGATGATTGTATAAGAACTGGCGAGTCCCAAACCGTTGCCATTCTGTTTGGTGGTAAAGTAAGGGTCAAATATTTTAGAGAGATGCTCTTCCGGGATTCCCACCCCTTGATCGGCGATGCTAATTTTCACGTAGTTCCCCGCCGCAAGCAGAACGAGATGTCCTGCTTCCAATTTAATATTTTCAACTTGGATTTTAATCGTGCCTCCGTTCGGCATGGCTTGAACCGCATTAAGCACTAGATTGTTGATTACTTGGCTCATCTGCCCTTCATCCACCTTAGCCAACCAGAGATCGTCCGCGATGATAAAATCACACTTGAGTTTAGTGCCGTGCAAAGTAAATTCAACCGTATCTTTAATTAAATCCGCAATCAAAGCGGTTTTCTTGATCGGCGCTCCTCCTTTGGAAAAGGTAAGCAATTGTTTGGTTAAACCGGCCGCCTTATTGATTACTTGTTCAATGTCGGTTAAGTTTTGATGAATATCGATTCCTTTCGTTAGGCGGATATTTGCTAATTGCGCACTGGCCATGATTGCCGCTAAAAAATTATTGAAATCATGAGCAATGCCACCGGCTAGGATACCAAGGGATTCAAGTTTCTGAGTTTTTAACAAATCGTCTTCCAGGTTCCGTTGTTTGGTAATGTCATGAAAAACCATTACCGTACCGATATTATTGCCTTGAGTATCAAGCAAGGAAGCGCCATTGATAGTGAGCATACACTCAGACCCGTCTTTGGAAACCGAAACGATATCCCGGCTGTAATCAGAGACAGTACCGGCTTTAAAAGCGGTAATATTCAAGTCTTCATAAGAGCTATCCTGTTTATCATAAATACTTTGAAAAATCTCATTGAATAAACGGCCATCGGCCTCCTCTCGAGTCCAACCGGTTAACTTTTCAGCATTCTTGTTCATCAATATTATTTTTTGGTCTGTATCGACGGCAATTACACCATCTGCGATTGAGCATAGTATTACATTTAAACGTTCACTTTCCGCAGCTAAATCCCCCTCAGCCTGCTTTCGTTCGATGATCTCTTTCTGCAATGTGTAATTTGCCTTGGTGAGTTCGCCGGTTCGTTTCTGAACCTTGATCTCTAATTCGTTGTATAATTTTTGCAACGCGTGTTCTATTTGTTGGCGTTCGGTGATGTCATGAATTATTAAATACAAAAGAGATCGGCCTTTTACCGTGATCTGACTGCTAAAAACCTCAACGTCACGATTTTCTCCGTTTGCCAGTCTGTGCTGAAACAGGATAGACTGTTGTTGCTTCCACTGTCCCTGTTGCATATTCGGAAAGTCTTCCGCCGACGATAGTTTATTAAGTACCGCCGGTACTGTATTAGGCGCCGGCGGCATGGTATTAAAATCTGTAATCTTTTTTAAGGTTAATTCCTGACGATCATAGCCATAGAAAGAACAGGCCGCCGGATTGGCTTCAACGATTTTCCCATCATCGGGATCGATTAAAAACATGACTTCATGATTGTTGTGGAACAGGTCGCTATAACGTTTTTCACTCTCACGTAAGGCGTCTTCCACTTGGATGCGTTCGGTAATATCTTGACCTTGGGCAATAGTAGCGAGTAGGGTTTGACTATCCTCTGCATAAATGTTGGCGGAATTCCAGAGGACCACTCGTACCCCGCTATCCTGGCGTAATATCGGAATCTCCACTGAATCCCAGTGCTCGCCGCTTAAGGTAGCGGCGATTTTCTGCAGCGAATCCGTCCGGCTGCTTGCCGGAAAAAGGAGCCGTAATTCCCCACCGATGACTTCGGCGGCATAGTAACCGGTAAGATGTTCGAAGGCATGATTAACACGAGTTATTTTAAGCTGAGGATCCCAGACAATAATCGGGGCGTTAGCATGCTGGATCAAATTATCCAGGTAATTCCGGGTTTCGCACAAGGCCTTATCCACTCGTTTTTGTTCGGTAATATCGGTGAAAGCGGTGCGGTATAAAATGATTTTTCGCTTGAGATCATAAGCGGCGACACTAGACAGTTGAACCTGAAGAACGGCGTTTTCTTTTACAATCAGACCGATATCAGTGGTTACTTTTTCCGTTGCTTGCCGGCAATTGAATAAATGGTCCCGGAATTTTCCAAGATCCTTTGGCGTTACGTAAACCGCAAATGGCGTATTGATCAAACGGGAGCGTTCTTTACCGAGCAGAGTGGCGCCGGTGAGATTGATCTCTTGAATAAATCCGTTATCATTGAAACTAATATAGCCTACCGGGGCAAAGTCATAGAGATCCGCGTAAAGGTTACCGGTCTCTTCCAACTGCTGTTGCGTTTCCCGTAATTCCTGATTTTGCATCTCCAGCTCGATCTGATGGACCTGTAGTTCGTGTAATAACTGTTCCCGCTCATCTTTATCCATACTCTCGGCGGTCTGAAACGATTTGAGAGTTTCAATAAGCTTAGCCTTGGTTAGTTTTTCATAATTCAACATCTGATCACCAATTTTCCGCCGGAATCCGTTCAAATTTTCCCGGTAATATCCTCAAAGGCTAATAAAATAAACGGGGTTAGATTGCCTTCCCCAATTACCCTCTGGGCGTTAAGCAACATCACTCGCCGACCGATTTTCGAAAAAAAATGTTCCACTTTGAAATCGTGAAAACTACTGTTTTTAGGAAGGATCTCTTCCAAAAGCGCTCTTAACATGGGAATATCCCACTCACTGTTTCCTAAATCAAAGATCACTTGATTTTCCGTTTCCGACGGCGCAACCCGAAAGGTGCGGCAAAAGGCTTGATTCGCCAGTTTCACCCGCAGTCCGGCATCCAGGATCAGAAAGGGCTCACGGATGGTATCCAAAATTGCAATATAGTCTCGGGATTCTTGGAGCTGTTCCATACTGGGTTTGAGGGTATTAATATCGAATATGGTAATCACCACGCCGTCGATTTTGTTTTCAAAGGTCTTATAGGGCCGGATGCATAACGAATACCAGCGTCCCAAGCGATCTTGCACTTCCTGTTCCTTGACCATCAAAGTATCCATCACTTCCCGAATCATCTCTTCCAAGTGAGGCAACTCTATATTGGGCCTGATGTCGCTCAAGGGTCTTCCCACATCGCCGGGGATCAAATTCATTATCTTCTCGGCCATAACCGTGAAGCGCCGGATACGCAGATTCCTGTCCAAAATAATAATCGGGATATTGGTACTGGAGAGCAGGTTGTTCAGATCATTGTTCACTTGGTTCAATTCTGTATTCCGGTTGCGTATTTCATCATTCACGGTAATCAATTCTTCATTGGTGGCTTGCAGTTCTTCTTTGGCGGTCTCCATTTCTTCATGGGTGCTTTGTAATTCTTCATTACTCGATTGAATCTCTTCGTTGGCGGCGCGGAGTTCCTCATTGGCAGATTCCCGTTGCTCAATGATGGATTGTTGATAATCAATGGTAGCGGCCAATTCCTTTTTTAATTGGTTCAACTGGCTAACTCCATCCGACTGGTTCCTCTGTTCCGGTTCCAATGGGTAGAAGCTGCTTTTTTCCTGCGTTGAAGCGGGTGAGGGTTTCGTTTCAAAAACAATTAAAAAACAATTTTTTCCTGGGCCGGATCTTTTAAAGGAAAAACCGCGATATCGACATATTCTCCTTCAATGAATAGAGCTTTTTTGCGAACCGGATGTTCTTCCTTGTCCGCTTGATGAATTGTTTTGTGTAACTCAATCGCCAGATCGGGCCGGGTCATTTTAAAAAGGTTAAAGCTGGCGACTCCCGGCGCGTGGCTGAGATAGGCATCGGTTTGGCCCCGGAATTGCAAGATTTCCAGTTTATCGTTAACCAGGATACTGGCCGGCACATATTGGGTCAGTAGAAGCTGATCGGCTTCCTGAAGTACGTCGTAGTCAACCCTTGGCTCCCTCATTCCTTTCTCCTCCTCCAGTCTGGATACGCCGCTTCCAATGGTAGTAAAGTCAAAGTTCAGCGGAGTGACGGTTGCTTTTTTAGCATAAATCTTATTTTTTTTATCCGCTAAAGCAAACAAATCCAAGAAAGTTCCGACGCTTTCTGAAGTTCCAAGCAGCAGATAACCGGTTGGTTTTAAAGCATAGTGAAAAATGGGAATTACTTTGCGCTGGATAACCGGGCCAAAGTAGATCAAGACATTGCGGCAACTAATCAGATCGAGTCCGGAAAAAGGAGGGTCCTTGATCACGTTCTGTTCGGCAAAGATACATAGATCCCGAACCTTTTTACTAATCTGATAACTGCCGTTGACCTTGATAAAGAAACGACGCAGCCGTTCCGGCGTCAGATCCTGCCTGATACTTTCCGGATAAATGCCGCTGCGGGCTTTTCCAATCGCGCTGCCGTTTAAATCGGTGGCAAAGATCTGGATGGGGTGATGAATACCTTGTTCTTCAAAAAACTCCAATAAGGCGATGGCAATCGAGTAGGCTTCCTCTCCGGTTGAACAGCCAGGCACCCAAATTCTAATTGGCGTATTGCCGGTTTTATTTTTAATCAGGTTGGGAAACAATTCTCCCTTTAACTGTTCAAATGTTTCCTGATCCCTGAAAAAGCTGGTGACTCCAATCAGAATATCCTGCGCCAACGCCTTGATTTCAGCCGGGTTATGCTGCAGATATTTGACATAGCCGGGTACTCCATTAATATTATGCAATACCATCCTGCGCATGATCCGGCGTTTGAGGGTATTTGGTTTATAGTAGCTGAAATCAGCGCCGATGGCTGTACGCATTAAACTAAAAATCCGGTTCATATTATCGTGGTCATCCAACAATTTATCGTCGACTAGCTGGGTTTTAGAAATTAGCAAATAAGAATGCCTTCCCAGCAATGCCAACTCTTGGGCGATTTCCGGCGGCGGCAAGACAAAATCGGCATCCCCGCCGGCTATCGCATGACGAGGCATGCCGTCGTATTTTGCCGTTCCCGGGTCCTGGACAAAGGTAATACCACCGGCGGCTTTAATCGCTTTTAATCCTAACGTGCCGTCCGATGCGGTTCCTGAAAGGATGACCCCAATGGCTCTGTTACCTTGGTCTTCCGCCAATGAATTCATAAAATAATCAATCGGCAGATGGATCCGGGGCGGGTCTTCCCGGGGTAACAAGTGAAGTACTCCGTGCAATATAACCAGGTTGGCGTTGGGGGGAATGATGTAAATATGATTGGATTCTACCGCTTGGTTGGTTTTAATCTCGCCGACCGGCATTTCGGTCAACCGGGCTAAAATCTCCGTTAACATGCTCGGATGCGCCGGATCAAGATGTTGAATCAGAACAAAGGCCATTCCGGTATTGGAAGACAGGTGCTGTAAAACTTGGGTAAAAGCTTCCAATCCTCCGGCGGAAGCTCCAATACAGACAACCGGACAGGTATCGACATTGGCATTGGATGGCCGGTTATCAACAAGTTTTACTATTTTCTTAAGAAAGTTGGTAACTTGTCCGGACTTTCTATTTCGATCCGGATCCGGATCCGGATTCGAGTTTTTGGATTGTAAAACCGAGTACTTTTGGGTTTGTGATTTCACAAAGGCTTGAGAAGATGTTTCGGCTTTTATGATGGCCATCTCCTGCTCCTTACGTCTGTAAATCCTTAGGGACCTATTGTAGAATATGGAATGATAATTACATTCGGTTAAAATGGTATCTTAATAATCATCTACTTTCGATTAATTATTTTAAAAACCTTTTTTATTAGACATTTCGGCTGAAACCAACTTTTTCAGGACCTCTCAATTTTAAGGCCCCACCACTAAATTCCTGCGGCCAACGCCTTTTAAAGAGATTCGGGGGTTCTTTTTAATTTATATAACTTGATATATAATAAAAGCGGCATGAAAAATCTTAATATTTTTGTGGAACAGATCGCTTTTTGAAGATGAGGTGAAATACAAATATGTCCGGACGGTCCGATACCCACCCGATGTTCGAACCACTCATCATTGAAGGATTTCGCAAAATGTCCCCGAGCCAAAGATTTAAAATGGCTATAGAAATGTCCGAGGCGATTCGAGACTTGGCAAAGACAGGGATCTTAAAACGCCACCCCGGAATCTCAGATGAAGAGCTACGAAAGCGGCTCGGAGCGCTTTTACTCGGACGCGAATTGTCTATCAAAGTTAACGACTGGGATCCCGAACTGGAGGGATATTAATGCAAATCCCTTTTCAGGTCACTTTTATGGTGATTACGGCTTTAGAAGAATGCGGTATTAACTATTTGATTGGGGGTTCCCTTGGAAGTTCAATTCACGGTATACCCCGTCTTTCAAGATCCCCTGGACCGTGAATGCCTAAAAGCCATTTGTTTAACCATTGCTGCGGTTTCTTTGACAATGGTAAAAAGCTTATATATAATGTAGTATGTCGTACAGTATGATATGCGACTAATTCCTAAGCAATGGGGAGTTGCTATGAAAAAAATATTGATTGGAAAAGAACTTCATTTCCTCAATAATCTGATTATGCTTCAAATTGAAAAATCCCCTTTTAAAAAACAAATCGATTCGATTACCGGTACCAACGGCTGGATTATCTGCTTTCTTGCTGAAAATGCGGATAAAGAGATTTATCAAAAAGATTTAGAGCGACAATTTTCAATCACTCGCTCAACGGTTTCTAAGGTCTTAATATTAATGGAAAAAAAAGGGCTGATTGAACGGCATAGTGTTTCGTGTGACGCCAGATTAAAAAAGATCGTACTGACCGAAAAAGCCTGGAAAATTAGTGAGATGATGATAAGTGATGCTTTTCGAATGGAGGAAACTCTTACAAAAGGATTTACCCAGGAAGAATTGGTATATCTCCACACGTATATTCAAAGAATGAAAAATAATATCCAATGAGTCATCTTCAGAAAGGAACCCCATCCATGATCAAAAAACTTCTGTCCAGTATCCGACAGTACAAAAAGGACTCTATTTTAACACCGGTATACGTGACATTTGAGGCAATTATGGAAATTACGATTCCAACCTTAATGGCATACCTGATCGACTACGGAATCAGTAAGAAAAATATGTCCTATGTATTTGAAATCGGCCTGGCATTGATT
>WSSedL1CaDRAFT_10000364_pt1 | contig 31908 bp, 23 predicted proteins | sample WetSurSL1Cattail_FD_9464 | JGI IMG/M metagenome (IMG submission 9464)
ATTAATCATTTCATTTAATAAAGCAGTAATTTGAATGAGATCAGCTTCGCTTTTGAATCGGTGCTGATGTTTTTCCCTGAATAGTTTTCTCATCGCATCTTTTTTATCCGGGAAAAGATGAAAAAGGTCTCTTTTTTTGAATTTCTTAAAACCAATCGTTTTATGGTTTGGGAGTTGAAAATAAAAAATGGGCAAAGGATGAAAGGACTGTTTGGAAATTTGATGATTACTCACATAGGTTAAAACATCTTGATTAAAAACACATTGACGAAATACATAAAGTGAAAGTTTATTTTCATAAAGAATTTGCCCATAAACTTCACTGGTATCACTGTTAAAATCTTTAATTACTTTAATTTTCCGGAAGGTGCAATTGTTAAAACTAAATTCTTTAATAAAATATTTGTCCAAAAGAATTTCCTGATCATTGGAAGATAACATTAATAAACCATCCACGCGACCATTGTATCGAAGTCGTTTGTCATGCACCATTTCACCGTTTTGCAACACAATATCGCCCTTGGCATAATCGATATTAAAAAATTCTGTTCCTATGAGACCTGCCTGATAAACAAACAATTCACCCATAAGTTTTGGCTCAAAAGTTTCACTTTCTAAGTTTTCACACAAACAAGGCGAATCTTGTGCCACAGCTGATGCTGATAAAATTGTTAAAGCCATAATAATGAATAACTCTCTCATGGTTTAATCTATTTTGTGTTGGATGAAATTTTAATATGAACCTTAGCACTTATTGGAACACCACTGGTAGTAATCCCTTCGGCATTAACCTCAAATTCTCCTGAATTGTCAGATGCATAGAATTCAATATATCTTACGGCTTTCCCCGTCAAAACAAAGTTCGGCTCCCAATATAAAAGTTGTCGAAAATCGGGCTTCGTCTTATCTATTTTTGAATAATCAGGCTGTAACGGCACCAAAAATGATTGATTTGAAAACAAACTTACAGTCAATACAGGCGTTTTCCAAACAATGTTGTTAATTTCCTTTGTCTTACTAAATATTGATAATATGCCAAAGAAATTCAAATCACCCACATACCTTTTAGTTCCAATTATTTCTATTCTATTTATTTTTTCGGAACCCAGCGGAATTATTTGGTTAACGTCATCTATTGGTACTCCATCAAGGAATATAAGCGGTTGTAGAGCCGAAAAATCCTTTTGGCTTTCGATAAACATATTGGTAACATATTTATGCTCACGCTTACGGGTTTTCAATAAGGGTAGTATTTCCCTTGATATTTCTACAAAATCGGGCAAGCTTACAAAATTTACAGGATAAACAGGATTTGGAATTGGGGGATAGGCTCGGGAAAGCAAACTTTGGTCTCTTCCGGGCATTGGCACTTCTTGCCAAAGTTCCGAATGATATGCTTTCTGAATTTGAACAATGTTTTGACTTTTAAGCAGATATCTTTTTATAGAATCTGAAAATTGTCGGGATGGTTTAAAAGGTATTTTTAAATCAAATTTATTATCCAGTTCTATATTAGCGTTTTGAATATCTGGTACTCGTATTATCAAATCTCTGTTTAGATAGCAATCGTTTAATTGAAACCGAAATGTGCCGGTGGAATCAGTTGTTGTATGCTGAAGATTAGCTATCAAAGTATCAGGCGAGGAAAGAAAAACAGAAGTATTGGTTAAACCTTGCCTATCCTTATCAATTACTTTTCCCTGAATAATAACTCCATTTATTTCAGGTAAGTATGAACAGTTTGATCGTTTATGAATTGTTTCTTGTTTATCTAAACTATCAGTATTTATAGAAAAACTAACCTGATCAAAAATAGGTACTGTCTCAACTACTGATATTGCAAGATTTGCAATCGATTCTGATGGAATTCCTATCGCCTCGATTCCAATCCTTATCTTTTCGCGTTTAGCATAATTACTTTTATCTGGTGTGATGGTAAGCATTCCCTTAACATCTCTTCCTGATAAAGATTTGGTGTCTGGTATGGATAAGTTTTTATTAGCTTCAGTTTGAATTTTTAAGTCTTTATCGAAACGGTTAACAATCAGTATTTCCTTTGTAAAAAACGAAGTTTCTCCAAAATTTCGCATATAATTCGTATATACCACTAATTGGTAGTGGCCGGTGCTAAGCGTATCACTCAGGTATATACTTCCTGATGACAAACCATTCTCCAATTGAATTTGAATTCTGGAAATCAAATTATTTTGTTCGTTGCGAATAACAAAATATGCATATTTGCTTCGTATTTCATGCTTTGAGCTTTTCGCATTAAAGAGATAACATTTAAAAAGCAGATTTTCACTAGCAATATAAATGTCCTTATCAGTTTGAAGATATGCTCTTTCATTACAACCTGAATTGTTATTTAACTGTCCAAATACTTTATTGACACAAAGAAGGAATAGTAAGCCAAATAGAAAATTATATAGAAATGGTTTATTCATAACATCATTAATAAATCCAAAAGTTAGGTGGGCCTCCAAAAGTCTGCATACAATCTGAAGGAGACGACAGGGTAAAACGCTGTATTGCGTTAACCTTTGTTTGCCCAGGCTTGTTACTAAAAAAACGTACGTTTACAGAGGAAGCCTCAAATAAGCCCAGTACTATTTTTTGAGGATTGTTTACACATTTAATATTTCCATTAAATTGATTTGCAATAGGATCAAACATTTTACCTTGAGCTGATAAGAGTAAATTAATGTTTTTGTAATACTGATAAGCCTCATCGTTAATCCGATATCGTGAAACCTTGATGAGCCGGTTGATAACAAATGCATAAAGCACAGTGTCTTTTTTTATCACAGTGTCCACTTTAATTATTGTATCAGCTGGTATTATAAAAAACTGCCCCATAACATACATGGTATCACTTTCGACGTACAAAGTATCGCGATGTATAATACGTGGAACACTTTCCCAAGAGAAATTTTTGGAATCCAAAAAACATAATGCGTGCCCCAGAATCTCGTTGGATGAAATGTTGTATTTTTCATCGGTCAGGTTTACAAGGTCATTTGGATTAGTTGTGCCCCAGCAATAAGAAGAAAAAGTACGAGGAGGGCCAGCCTTTGATGAGACTGGAACACTCCAATAATGTTCTGAAGTAACCTCAACTTTATATCTGAAACGCGGTAAAGACTCCCCAGTACTCGTAATATCGGTTAATAATTCAACACCTGCAGTAAATACTTGTTGGTTGTTTTGATCAAGCGTTACTTTTGTAGTATTTTCAGCATAAACACTATCATTGAAAACATTGGGCAACATTAATTGAAGCGAAGACTCGAAGATATTACCATCCTGAGTCTCAATATGTAGTGTATAGCTTCTTCCGGGAATTCCAACCATTTGCTTATTGTTCGGATAATACATTCCATATTTCGATTCAGAAAAGGGGTAATTATTGCCAAAATTATCAAAAACTGAAACCTTAGCAGCCTTGACATACCGATAACCTGTATTGGAACTATCATAAGGCGAAGCCAAGGTTAGCCTTACATAACAGGAAGCCGTGTCATCAGTTATTAGCCCTTCCACAACAAGCGCATCTTGTGGAGCATTAATATCAGGATTGTAGACTTTACGACATGAGCTACAGATACTAATTATAAAAAGAAAAAAGAATATATATTGCTTCATATCAAACTATTAAAAAGAAAAATTATACGTAAGGGTCGGCAATGGCCTACCTATTATATATAACTTATAGAGGTTGTATTGTTGATTGTTTGAGGCTGTTGTGCCCATGTCTTTTTGATAAAATACCGAATAAGCATTTTTCCTGCCATACAAATTAATGATTGATAATGTCCAGCTTCCTTTCCATTTTCTCTTTAACCTTAATGTCTCGTCAAGCGTAATGGATACATCCAGTCTGTGGTAATCGGGTAACCGGTATTTATTGCGATCCGAATAATAAATTAACTGATAGCTGTTGTATTGATATTTTAGCTCCGGTAAAGTTACAGGCCTGCCTGTATTGTAAGTAAATGAGCTGGCAAACCGCCATCTCCTGGATATATGATAATTGAGGTTAAGCACCATGTTGTGTGGTTTATCATAATTTGACGGGAAATAATGATTGTTGTTTACCTGTTCTGATGAGAATAACCCGGTTGTTTTGCGCATAGATCGCGAATAAGTGTAACTTACCCAACCAGTGAGCCTTCCGGTATTTTTCTTTACATAGAATTCAGCACCATAATTGTACCCTGTTGCATTTACCAAGTCTGTTTCCAGATGCGTGTTTATTAATATTTGTGCGCCGTTTTTATATTCAATGATGTTTTTTAAGGATTTGTAATACAATTCCACCGATGTTTCAATAACATTTTGATGAAAATTTCGAAAATAACCAATCGCGTATTGATCACATTTTAAAGGTCGCATGTAGGTATCACTTAGCTTCCAAACATCTGAAGGTGTCATCACTGAAGTGTTCGAAGCCAAGTTAATGTATTGGTTGATGCGATTATATGAAAACTTGATTGAACTTAAATCGTTAATACTATAGCGAAGCGACATCCTGGGTTCAAGGCCACCATATTTCTTAATTGCATGTTTATTTGTATAATTGACAGTATCTATGATGTTTTCTGTTGATTTATCATACCCGTTTTGATACACATATACTGACCCTGGTCCCTTTAATGCATACCAACCATAGCGAATACCAACTTCAGCACTTAACTTTGGTGAAATATTTATATTATCGCTGGCATAAAGTGCAAATTCGTGAGCTTGTTCCTGCGGAACTGAAACTGGTATAACAAGCGACTGTTGGGTATATGGTGACAGATCTCCAGGCTTGATAGAATATAATACCGCATTGACACCAATATCTATGACATGATTATCAAATGATCTGCATGTCAAATTCCATTTGGCATTTTTATATAAAACACGCGATTTAATCTCGTATGCCTCCCTCTTGCTTAATGTATCCAGCTCATTGACATCGTAATCGTAATTGCTCAATCCTGCCACAAGGCTGGTTGAAAATTTCTGGTTGAAAATATGGTTCCAACGAACTGATGCCAAGGTACTGGAATATTGATAATGCATCGTATTACTAAATGCAAAAATATCATTGCTATAATATCCAAATGCCGTAATCTTATTATTATTATTAGGGGTAATTGTTAATAGGGAATTTAAGTCATAAAACTTCGCAGAGCTATTCATTAAATCGATGTCGGGTATGCTGTGAAGCAGCCAGTTGGAATAAGTAGCCCTGCCCCCCACCAAAATGTTTATTTTGTTTTTAACTATGGGAACTTCCACGGTTAACCGGCTATTTAACAGACCAATCCCTCCCCGGGCTTTAATTTTCTCAAAACTTGTATTTCCTAAGTGAATATCCATTAATGATGATGCCCGTTCCCCATATTTGGCCGGAATACCAGCTTTCATCATGATAACACCTGATACACCGTCCGGATTGAGTATTGAAGTTAACCCAAAAAGGTGTGAAGAATTGAAAATTGGCACATCTTCTATAAGAATCAGATTCTGATCAGCACTTCCTCCCCGTACATTGAATCCAGTCCCAAATTCACCAATGGTTTGAATTCCGGGAAGAAGTATAACGCTTTTTATAATATCAATTTCGCCCAACGTAACGGGTAATTCCTTAACACCCTTTCTGTCAATTGTTAGCAAACTCATTTGGGTATTGAGAAGGTTATTATCAACGCGCTCAGCAGTTATAATAACATCGCCAAGCTTTATCGACTTTTCCATAATCTCAAAATTGACCAAGCCGTTACTTACAAGCCTGATTTTATTTTGATTATCTTCATAACCAATATAAGAAAGTTTGATATCGTATTCACCAACAGGAAGCGTAATATTGAAGTGGCCATTTTTATCCGAAATGGCCTTTGTTTTTGTTTTCTCGACATAAATTCCGGCCCCTGCAAGAGGTTCTCCTGTTTTGCCATCCACCACCTTGCCATGTATACTGGCCTTTGAAAATTTCCCATATTCATCCGGATTACCAATTGTAATAAAGTCCTTATTAGTAGAAACCTGAGGAATACTAATATCGGAGGGCTCTGCCGGCACAAATACGATCGAAGACGAATCCATTACTATGAAAGAGCAATTTCCTGTGTTCTTGATAAGATTAATAATTTCCGGCAATGGTAAATCCAGAATCGAAGAATGGAAACGTTTTTTTTCAAACCATTTGGGTTCAAAATAAAGATGCGTAGCATATTTTTGTTCTACAAAGTTTAAAACAGTATCAAACGGAATAAATGAGTTTTGCTTATTTAAAGTTTGTGCTGAAATCTTCAAAAACGGAAACAATAATAAAGCAATCAAAAGAAGTTTTCCACGAAACATTTGGTTGAGTTGAGCTAGAACGCTCCAAAAATATAAAAAGTAAAGCTTAATCAAATAAAAATGCCAGAATAGTTTCTGGCATTTTTATACTTTTCCTCTAAGAGGTTATTTCCCATTTATTTATCCCTTAACCCGCTGAATTAAACCTTCTAACTATCAGGTATTTGCGGAAGGATCGTTCTAAAAGTTAAAATAGTTTTTAGCATTGTTGTAACTTATATCCTCGACCATTTTACCAATATGTTTTATTTCTGATGCAGGGAGTTCTCCATTTTCAACATCCTTGCCTAAAAGATTACACATTATACGACGGAAATAATCGTGACGGGGATATGAAAGAAAACTTCTTGAATCAGTTAACATACCTACAAAACGACTTAATAATCCAAGGCTTGAAAGCGCTGCCATATGTTTTTCCATACCGTCCTTTTGGTCGAGAAACCACCAACCAGAGCCATACTGCATCTTACCTGGAACAGTGCCATCGTTATAACAATAAGCAAGTGTTACCAACAACTCGTTATCACGTGGATTAAGGTTGTAAACAATGGTTTTGGTAAGTTTATTTTCCAAAGCCAGACGATCAAAAAACTTAGACATTACGCCAGCCACCTCAAAGTCGCCAATGGCATCGTAACCAGTGTCCGCGCCAAGCTTACGAAACATTTTTGTGTTATTGTTCCGAATGGCTCCAAGGTGGAATTGTTGCGTCCAACCTTTAGCATGATCCATAACTGCAAAGTGATACAGCATGGCACTTTTGAACTTAAGAATTTCTTCTTTATCAAGCCATCGTCCTTTTCTGATCTTGAGGAAAATCAAAGTTATTTCACTGTCCTTGTAATCATAAGCATAAAAAGTTTCTAACCCATGGTCGGAAACCTTACAACCATTCTCAGCAAAATAATCGTGCCTTTTTTGCAAGGCATCAAGTAAATTGTTAAAGTTATCGATTGAAATGCCTGACGCTTTTTCCAACTCCCCTATGTAAGCATTGTAAGTTTCTAAATTTTCAACAGCCATAGCTTTGTCGGGGCGCCAAGCAGGGAATACCTTGGTTTTACAACTGCTTGCTTTAAGTTTTTTATGATGTTCAAGCGTGTCAATCGGATCATCGGTTGTGCAAACTACCTCTACATTCATCTTTTCCAAAATACCTTGCACTCTGAATTCGGGTGTCTGAAGCATTGCAGTGGCTTCATCATAGATTTCCTTTGCAGTATCGGGATTCAGAATTTTCTTAATTCCAAAGGGTCTAAGCAATTCCATGTGGGTCCAATGATAAAGTGGATTACGCATCGTATAAGGCACCGTTTCTGCCCACTTTACAAATTTGTCAAAATCATTTGCTTTACCAGTAATGAGATCCTCATTCACCCCATTCGCCCTCATTGCACGCCACTTATAATGATCGCCTTCCAACCATATACGGGTTAAATTGTCAAACTGACGATTTTCCGCAATGTCTTTAGGAGATAAATGACAATGATAATCGATGATGGGCATTTGTTTTGCATGCTCTTTGTATAATTTCTGCGCCGTTTTGTTCAGCAACATAAAATTTTCATCCAGGAATTCATTCATTATTTATAATATTATAAATTAAATAATTACAAGGTTTATATAACAAGTTATAACTAGCTCAATTATAGCCTTCAATTTAATCCCAAATATAACCAACAATAAATTATTCATTGTATCTTTATTGCCCAAATTTAAAACAACAAAAGCTAATTATTTTATAACATGAAAACTTCATTTGATGATTTAAAAGACAAGGTTTGCGTTCTTACTGGTGGCGCTGGTGTTATAGGCGCATCTATTGCAAGAGGACTTGCATCAGTGGGCATAAAAACTGCGATACTGGACTTGAATAAAGAAGCTGCTGACAATCTGGCCGCCGAAGTAGAAAAAGAATTCAATGTAACTACCATTGGTGTAGCTGCAAGTGTGCTCGATAAAGACTCATTAATCGCCGCAAAAGCAGAGATTAATGAGAAATTGGGTAAAATTGATATTCTGATTAATGGTGCTGGTGGTAATTCTCCTGCTGCTACTGCCCAGGTAGAACAAATGGAACCCAGTCACATCAATGAACTGGAAAAAACATTCTATGGTTTGGGAATGGATGGTTTCCAAAAAGTATATGATTTGAATTTCAAAGGCACTTTACTTCCCACAATGGTGTTTACAATGGATATGTTGCAGGCCGGCAAAGGTTCGGTGTTAAACATTTCATCCATGAATGCTTTTCGTCCACTTACCAAAATTCCTGCTTACTCAGCTGCAAAAGCTTCCATTAATAATTTCACCCAATGGCTTTCTGTTCACCTTGCCAAAACTGGCATTCGTGTAAATGCTGTGGCTCCAGGTTTTTTTCTTACTAACCAAAACCGCTTCCTGTTAACTGATGAAAAAACAGGAGAAGCAACCGCCAGAGGTAAAAAAATTATAGCTAACACTCCCATGGGTAAATATGGTGAACCTGAAGACCTTAATGGAACAGTATTATTTCTGCTTTCGGATATCTCAAGTTTTGTTACTGGAATCATTATTCCTGTTGATGGTGGGTATAGTGCATTTGGCGGAGTGTAAATTAAGAACTCAATAGATCAGTCGGCAGGCAAAATTGTTCGTTTTGTCTGCCGACTACTGACTCCTAATTACTCTGTCAATAAAAAAATAATGTAATATTGAATTAATGGATCCGAAAGATATTTTAACAAATTTAAAGCCTACGAAAGATTTCTTTATAGGCATTGATTCTGATGGTTGTGTTTTCGACACCATGGAAATAAAACATAAAGAGTGTTTCTGTCCCAACTATATCAAATATTTTAATATTCAGATGGTACAGAAATACGCTCGTGATGTTTGGGATTTTGTAAACCTTTATTCAGTAAATCGCGGTTGTAATCGTTTTAATGCATTAATTTATAGTCTTGATCTTCTTGCTGAACGCAAAGAATTTAAGGCTCGAAACGGTAAGGTTCCGGATATCAACGAGTTAAGGGAGTGGATAAAGATCGAAACCAAACTGGGAAATCCTGCTTTGGAAAAATATGTTGAAGCACATCCGACGCCTTTTCTTAAAAATTTGTTAGCATGGTCAAAAGCAGTTAACAAAAGTATTGAGGATATGGTATATGGCATGCCTCCGTTTCCATTTGTAAAAGAATCACTGGAAAAAATGTATAAGCGGGCAGACCTGATGGTAGTGTCCCAAACTCCCCTGGAAGCCCTTAAGCGCGAATGGGAAGAAAATAAAATAGATGGATATGTTCGTGTTATTGCCGGACAGGAACTTGGCACTAAAACTGAACACCTTAAATATGCTGCAGCTGGCAAATATCCTAACGATAAAATATTGATGATAGGGGATGCTCTTGGTGATCTGAAGGCTGCCAAATCAAACAACGTGCTCTTTTTTCCGGTTAATCCCGGACATGAAGAAAAATCCTGGGAATTGTTCCATAACGAAGCTCTTGACCGTTTTTACGATGGAACTTATAAAGGTTCGTATGAAGATAAACTTATTGAAGAATTCAAAAGCTTTTTACCTGAATTACCGCCTTGGAAATAATAAATTGCTATATTTAAATACTTTAGCAAATAGGATTGTGTTTGATTTCGCAATCCTTAAAACCTTTTAAAAATAATATCATGCTATATTTTGCTCGTGGATCAAAAACCGATGTATTAAACGCAAATGACCTGAAACAGGGTCTATTTAGCGCATTTGAAAAACTTGGACAAAGAAAAAAAATTCTTGCTTTACCACCTGATTTTACGCGTTTTCACTCATTTGCAGGAGTACTTACGGAAATGTCATGGGAATATTATAAGGATAAGTTGACTGATATACTTCCTGCTCTTGGTACACATGTTCCTATGAGCGATGAACAGCTTGCCAGAATGTTTGGGAAAGTTCCACATAATTTATTTCGTCCCCATGACTGGCGTAATGACATCGTAACCCTTGGAGAAGTACCTGCCGAATTTGTAAAACAAGTATCAGAAGGACGAGTCTCCTATCCATGGCCTGCTCAGGTAAATAAACTTTTAGTGAATGGAGGATTCGACCTGATCTTATCAATTGGCCAGGTTGTACCGCACGAAGTTATTGGTATGGCAAATTACAATAAAAATATTTTTGTTGGAACAGGTGGCGTTGAAGGAATTAATAAAAGTCATTTTCTTGGCGCAGCTTACGGTATGGAACGTATCATGGGACGAGCTGACAATCCTGTAAGGCGTGTATTAAATTATGCCTCTGATAATTTCGCCAAGCATTTGCCTATCATCTATGTTCAAACAGTAGTTAGAAAAGATGTGAATAATAAGTTGCAAGTATGTGGACTTTATATCGGCGACGATATGGAATGCTTCAATAAAGCTGCTGAACTTTCGCTTCAGGTAAATTTTGAAATGCTTGATAAACCATTGAAAAAAGTGGTAGTTTACCTCGATCCTTCCGAATTTAAGAGTACGTGGTTGGGTAATAAAAGTATTTACCGCACCCGTATGGCAATTGCAGATGGTGGCGAACTTATTGTCCTTGCTCCGGGTCTCAAAGAATTTGGTGAAGATAAGCAAATTGACGTACTCATAAGAAAATATGGCTATGTTAACACTCCAAAAATTCTGGAATTAACGGACAAAAACGACGATCTTAAAAATAACCTTAGTGCAGCCGCGCATCTTATTCATGGCTCTACCGAAGGACGTTTTAAAGTAACCTATTGCCCCGGAAATTTAACAGAACAAGAAATCCGTAGTGTGAACTTTAATTATGCTCCGCTTGAAACGATGATAAAGAAATATAATCCTGATACGCTCAAAGATGGCTTTAACCATGTTGATGGTGAAGAAATATTTTATATCTCCAATCCTGCACTGGGTCTATGGGCTTTTAGAGAAAGATTTGTATAAAGAAAATAATTCTGTTTTGTGATTAATTCCTTTAAAGCCTCCAAGATTCCACAAAAATCATGGAGGCTTTAAATTTTATAACTTATTTTGCTGCAACATATACCCAACTTGGTTTTTCCCATTCAAATTTGTAACTTGTATACCTAAATTTAAATGTCATGAAGCAAAAGATGATATTGTGCATAGCAGTCATGCTATGGTTTGTAAAGGCAAACGCTCAGACGTTTGATGCTCAATTTATTACAACACAACCTACCCAAGGAGACTCTTTAAAAAAATACATGGTCGGCGTTTGGGTGGAAGATGAATACGGAAAATTTGTCTGTACCTTACTTGTATATACCGACATCAAGAAAGAATTGGTAAAATGGTACGCTAAATCAACAGGTTCAACGGTTAACGCGATAAATGGGGCAACTCTGTCAACAACAAAAACTCACTATATTGATTGGGATTGCCGAAAATTTAACGGAGCCTTTGTCCCTCTCGCGAAGTATAAACTTTGTTTGGAATCATCCAACGGCAAAGATCCGGAGACTTATTTTGAAATACCCTTCTCTATTTTTTATAAGCAATACGAACTTAAACCTGCCGATAATGGCAACTTTTCAAAAATAGAAATCAGTTTTACGCCAAAACAGGGAAAGGCAAAATAAGGGTTAGTCATTAGCCTTCGGCGTCATTTAACAATTTTGTCATTTGCCTTCGGCGTCATTGTAATAATCAATTGGATTCTCGTCACACAATAATATTTGTAGAACAAACCTGAAGGGTTGAAATATTTGTAGAACACAATGTAAAAGGTTACAAAACTCTGAAGGGGATCTATGTTAGTTTATGTCACCCCTTCAGGGTTTATTTAAATCCACATGATCTTTCTATAAATATTCCAGTCCTTCGGACTTCCCATCAACCCAACCAAGTAATCCAGCAACAATTCTCATTGTAGTTCCAAATAATTACAAAGTTAAATGACGGCAAAGCCCAATGACAGCGAAGCTAATGACGCCGAAGGCAAATGACAACAATGTTAAATGCCGGCGAAGCCAAATGACCATTTTCCTATTCTTTACTTAGTATCTTAAATTCTACCCTACGGTTTAGCTGACGTCCTGCCTTTGTTGTATTTGGTGCAATGGGTTGCGAGAATGCATAGCCTTTATATACCATCTGTTCCTGCGGAATACCATGCTTTATCAGGTAAGTTACTACTGCTTTTGCACGGGCTTCCGATAGCTTGGTATTAGAAAATAAGGTACCTACATTATCAGTATGACCGGAAATTTCGACTTTGATATCTGTATTTTCCTGGAGGAATTTTGTAAGATTATCAAGCTCGGTGTTAGATTTGGCTGTTAAAATTGCTTTGCCAGTTTCAAAATAGATGTTGTTGAGTACTATTTTAGCTCCCACTTCAATTTTAGTCAAAGCAAAATTCTTAATCACCTCATTATTTTCAATTTTTTGAGGCATGGTAACAATATCAAGGAAGAACATATAATCTTTGGCGCTGATTTCCACACCATATTTCTTCAATGATGGCAATGGAATATGGTATGCACCAGTAGTGTCACTCAAAGTAGTAGCAACAACCTGACTTTTATCAACATCAATAAGGGTAAGCTTAGCTACCACAGGTTTAGAATGTTTTACTTCGGTAATAAATCCCTTCATGGAAAATGAAGAGTCAATTTTCGCTTCTTCTGACACGCGATTAAATATTTCTGAGATAGGCTTATCAAAATAGGCTATCAGCTGCTCTTCGGAACTTAATTTCATCTTCTTTTCGCTGCCCAGGTAAATGACTTTGTAAATATCATAACCACCTCTTGTATCAACACGTTTAGCTGAAAAATAAGCCTTTTTCTCATTGTTCGAAGGACGATAAAACATCTCATCGTCAGGTGTATTCACCGGGTACCCAATATTTTCGGGTTTTCCCCATACTCCTCCTGCGTCTTTTTCGGAACGGAAAATATCATAACCACCCATGGTGTTATGACCTTTGGAGCTGAAAAACATTACCTTACCATCGGGTTTTACATAAACACTTTCTTCATCAAATGGCGTATTGATGGTAGAACCTAAGTCTTGAGGGCGTCCCCACTTTCCATTCTGCTTTTTGTTACTTACATAAATATCCTTCCCTCCAATATTATCCCTGTCGTAATTACTTATAAAATACATGGTATTTCCATCTTGAGTAATAGACATGCAGGTTTCAGAACCATCCGTATTCAGTTTGCCCTTTAGTTTTTTAGGGTGTTTCCATTTACCATCCTTAAAGGTTGAAATAAGAATATCGCCATTTTTACGAAAGCCGTCATATAAATAACGGGTAGTACCATCTTGTGAAACCCAAACAATGGCCTCATTTCGTTTGGTATTAAAGCTGGCATCCTCGAGATATTGAGCTTTGTCCCATTTACCTGCTTTACTATACGCATAATAAATATTCTCATCAAACATGTAATTGATCTTGTCGGGTCTTTGCCTTTTTTTATGCGGCCTGCGCGATGTCAAAAACATTGCTGAATCGCCCTGAAAAAGAAGGGCATTGTAATCGTCGTATTTCGAATTGATGGAATCGCCTATATTTTTAATAGCCACACGTTTAGGTTTACTGATTAGTTCTTTACCAGCTTTACACTCATCAATGTTTTTGGTAACCATTTCGGATAGTTTCCTTTTGGTACGATTATTCAACGAGTTTAAAAATGCGGTATATTGTTCTGTGGCTTTATCAAAATCATTATTTAACTGATAGCCCCTGCCTAAAAGGTAAAGAATGTCCTTGGCCACTTCAGGATCCTTTTGAAAAGCCGATTTAAGAAAATCGAGGGCTTTGTATTTAGCATCGGACCTAAAATAACAAAGGGCAATTTTATAATTCAGTCTGGGACAGTCTTTATTATAGGCATAGGCTTTTAAATAACATTCCAAAGCTTTAGGGATAGCTCCCTTTCCGCGTGCAGCCCAGGAATCTCCATCGAAAAGACTTTGGTATGCATCGATAAGACCTTCGCGTTGTAATTTGAATGTCCTTCGGGGAACCCTTACCTCACTTTGCGCTGAAATATAACCTATAAAAAATATTTGCAATATCAGATAGGCACAGGCGATTCTATATAGTTTTTGACTCATTGTTAATGAGATATTTATGTTTTATTATTTATATTCTTTTAGAAATTCATCCGCTTCTTTGATACCGAGCTTTGCTGCTAATTTCCAATCGGCACAGGCTCCATCAGTATCTCCTTGTAATTCTTTGATATAGCCACGGTTGAGATACGCTATTCCAAATTCGCTATTCATTTCAATTACTTTGTTTAAGTTTTCAAGCGCAGTTTTGTAGTCCTCATCTCCTGCTTTAGTAACCCCTACATTATTGATAGCCGAGGGATAATCGGGGTGAAGGGATAATGCTTTATTAAAATCCTCGATTGCCCCTTTTGGATCCTTGGCAAGATAACGTGCAAAACCACGATTATTAAAAGCCAGGTAATAGTCAGGGTTTTGCTCAATGGCTTTTGTATATGCACCAATAGCTCCCTGAAAATCGCCTTGTTCTCTTTTAACATTTCCTAAATTATTGTATGCCAGCGGAAATTTTGGTTGATATTCAATAGCTTTTTCATAATCTCCCTGAGCTCCTTTCAAATCATTCATTTTAAATTTTGCACTGGCCCTGTCATGAAAAGCATAAGCAAAATTGTACCGTTTATCAATTGCAAATGTAAAGTCCAGATTGGCTCCGGTATAATCTTGTTTAACCAACCTGATAACTCCCCTGTAGTAATAAATAATCGGCTCTGTATAACCATTGGATATGGCTTGCGTAAAGTCTTCCAAGGCTTGGTCGTATTCATTCTTTAAAAAGGCTATATAACCTTTACCATATTGTGCTTCGCCGGATTTTTCATTGATTGATAAAACCTTCAAAAAATCTGTCAGTGCGGCATCGTTTTGGGCCAACTGCAACCTCACTTTACCTCGTTCAAGATAGGCATTTGTATATCCTGGTTCAATTTCAATAACCATGTTCAGATTGTTCAGTGCCTCAGCGTATTTTGCTGTTTTTATTCTTTGCAAAGCCCTGTTATAATACACTTTAGCTTTTGAGTTTGATGCTTGTGGAAAAGCAACCAAAACATTCAAAACAATTATTAAAGATGCGATAATCTTCTTCATCATTTGTAAATTAACATGGATTAAAATATATAAAAACCAATAAGAATGCGCAAATTTAGTTATACTTATGTATTAGATGAAAAAACTAAAATTATAAAAAAATCAAATATCTCAAACAAATACTTCATTTATATCAATTTTGGATGTATATTTAAGTTCGATTTTTATATGTTAAACTATGATAACTGATCTAGCTTACTTAAAGAACATGTCGGGCGATAATCCGGATATCATCAAAGAAATGATTGGTATTTTCATCGAACAGGCAGAAGAATACATTAAGGATATGCAAAAGCATTTGGCCGAGAAAAATTATGATGCACTCAGCAAGCTTGCACATAAGGCCAAGTCATCCATTTCAATAATGGGTATGAACGATTTAGCCGCAGACATGAAAACACTCGAGCTAATAGCAAAGGAGCAAAAGGAGCAGGAAAGCTATCCGGGCTTTGTTGAAAAATTTGTTAGTCAGACCCAACAAGCAATTACAGAATTAAAAGAAACAGCAACACATCTGTAATTAACTTAACCAGTATGTGCTAAAAAACAAACCAATAATTACACAAAACAAAATTACCCATGTTAAAGGTTGAATTGATTAATAACATTTATGTTGCCTCATTCGAACACATAAACAGGTTTAACGCTTTAATTACAGAACCCGTAAAAGAGCAGTTGAATAACCTTTTTAACAAACCGCACACCAAATTAGTTTTGAATTTAGAAGGCATCAACTTTATAGACAGCTCTGGTTTTGGAGTATTTCTATCGGTTATGAAAACTGCAAATGTCAACTTCGGTCATTTTAAAATCTGTAACATCAGTAAAGAAGTGATGGAACTATTTAAACTGCTGCAGTTGCACAATGTTTTTGAAATTTACAGCAATCTCGACGATTGCATGAAAAGTTTCTAGACAGCCGTCAATCTATTAATTCCTGAATACCAATTCATCGCCAAAACTGTCGATTATAATTTTGTTGTCTTTGTTAACAACGCCAGCAAGTATTTTTTTCGATAATTCATTCAGAATATATTTTTGCAAAATACGTTTCACTGGACGTGCGCCAAATTGAGGATCGTATCCCCTATTTGCAATCCAAACTATCGCTTCGGGCGTTAGCTCTGCATGCATGTTTGATTTTTCGAGCATTTCCTCTATACGATTAAATTGTAACTTAACAATATCAGTAATTTGCGTCCTGGTAAGTGGCGTAAACATAACAATCTCATCCACTCGATTCAAAAATTCGGGTCGTATCGTTTGTTTCATCAGATTCATTACTTCCTTACGGATACGTTCCATAACGGCATCGTGGTTCTTGTCGTTGATGGAATCCATATTCTCCTGGATAATGTGAGAACCTATATTCGAAGTCATAATAATAATGGTGTTCTTAAAATTAATGGTACGGCCCTTATTGTCTGTAAGGCGGCCATCCTCAAGTACCTGAAGGAGGATGTTAAAAACATCGGGGTGGGCCTTTTCAATTTCATCCAAAAGCACCACTGAATATGGTTTGTGGCGAACTGCCTCCGTAAGTTGTCCGCCTTCTTCGTAACCGACATACCCCGGAGGGGCTCCAATCAAACGCGATACTGAATGACGTTCCTGGTATTCACTCATATCTATACGAGTCATCATGTTTTCGTCGTTAAACAAAAATTCGGCCAGTGCCCTTGCTAATTCAGTTTTACCAACACCTGTAGTACCCATGAAAATAAAGGAGCCTATGGGGCGCTTTTCGTCCGATAACCCGGCACGGTTTCTTCGAACAGCATCGGCAATTGCTGAAATAGCCTCCTCCTGCCCTACCACTCGCTTATGTAAAACGTCTTCGAGTGTAAGTAATTTTTCGCGTTCACTTTGTAACATCCGGTTCACAGGAATACCTGTCCACCGCGAAACAACTTCGGCTATATCGTCTCTGTCTACCTCCTCTTTAATCAATGAAGACCCGATTTGTTCTTTCTGAAGCTCTGCTTTCAATGTCTCTATATTTTGTTCGGCTTCCTTAATTCTGCCATATCTTAATTCAGCTACCTTCCCATATTCACCGTTACGTTCCGCTTGTTCTGCTTCTAACTTAAAATTTTCTATAGCACTTTTATTCTTTTGTATTTTATCAATAATATCGCGTTCTTTCTGCCATTTGGCGCGCATCTCATTACGATCTTCAGAAAGATTTGCTATTTCCTCGCTTAAGTCTTTCAATTTGTCGTTGTCGCCTTCGCGTTTGATGGCTTCCCGTTCGATTTCCAATTGTTTAATACGACGTTCAATCTCATCAATTTCTTCCGGAACAGAATTCATTTCCAAACGAAGCTTAGAAGCGGCTTCATCAATCAGGTCAATGGCTTTGTCTGGCAAAAAACGATTGGTAATATATCGTTGGGAAAGTTCAACTGCAGCAATGATTGCATCATCCTTAATCCGAACTTTATGATGACTCTCATACCGTTCCTTCAATCCACGCAAAATTGAAATTGCGTTGATGGTGTCGGGCTCGTCAACCATAACGGTCTGAAAACGTCTTTCTAATGCTTTATCCTTTTCAAAATACTTCTGATATTCGCTCAATGTTGTTGCTCCAATCGCCCGTAATTCGCCACGAGCAAGAGCCGGTTTCAAAATATTGGCGGCATCCATAGCTCCTTCGCTTTTTCCGGCGCCAACAAGCGTATGTATTTCATCAATAAACAATATGACTTCACCATTCAATTTCAAAACCTCATTGATAACTGCTTTTAAACGTTCTTCAAATTCGCCTTTATATTTAGCGCCAGCTATCAATGCACCCATATCCAGTGAAAAAACCTGTTTGCTTTTAAGGTTTTCCGGCACGTCGCCCTTTACAATACGATGAGCCAGCCCCTCTGCAATAGCAGTTTTACCAACACCAGGTTCGCCTATCAGAATTGGATTATTCTTGGTACGCCGGGAAAGAATTTGCAATATGCGACGTATTTCTTCATCTCGACCAATAACAGGATCGAGTTTACCATTTCGTGCCATTTCATTTAGGTTAAGCGCATACCTATTCAGAGAATCAAACGTTTCCTCACCTGACTGGCTGTTAACCTTTGAACCCTTTCGCAATTCAGCTATTGCTTTGCGCAAATACACTTCAGATACACCACTATCCTTTAATACCTGGGCAATATTATCATTACTTAAAAGAATTCCCAATAGAATGTATTCCACAGAAACAAACTGGTCACCGGCCTCCTTTGAAAGTGTAACAGCTTTTGTCAATGATGTGCTGGCCGTAGACGACAAATATGCTTCACCACCTGTAACTTTAGAATAAGATTCCAGAATTTTATCGACAACCTTTGTAAGATTATTGACATTAACATTCAACTTCTGCAACAAATAATTAATTACATCCTCGGATTCAATCATTAACCCCTTCAACAGGTGTCCGTTTTCAATAGCTTGATGTTGACTAGATTGTGCAATAGTCATTCCCTTTTGAACAGCTTCTTGCGATTTTATAGTAAAATTGTTGAAATTCATATCAGTTAATTAATTTTCCTTTATAAATTTAAAGGTACAAAACCATTGCCAATATTAATAATATTATGAAATTAAGCTATTTTGTCGTGAAAATGACACCAAATATGCCAATTTGACAAACCATTAAAAATGATCATTAAAATTCTAATATCATTTTGTATAGGATTAATTCTTACCTTCTTTGGGATCGATTCGGTTATTGCCCAAAAAAATCCAAAACGCTTTTACATTATAGATGAAAGCAAAGATTACCTGCGATTGCCTTTTGAATTTATTAACAACCTGATAGTCATTCAGGTTCAGGTTAATAATTCCGATACATTAAATTTTATTCTTGACACCGGGATAACAACCACAATCATCAGCTCAAACATACCTTCCCTTGAACCATTAAAATCTTTAAAAGAGTATTGGGTTAGAGGGTTAGGGAAAGGTTCGGAAATGCTTGCCAAACACTCCCCTGAAAATGATATTGAAATCATGGGGGTTTTAGGACAACACCAGGACTTGCTTATTGCAGAACTTGACCAATCCAATTTATCAAACCTTCTTGGTATTCCAATACATGGGCTAATCGGATATGCCCTGTTCAAGGACTTTATAGTAGAAATCAATTATGATGAACACTACTTAATTTTAAACACTCCACGAAAGTATACTTACAAATTAAAAAGAAAACAGGTAACAATACCACTGATATTTTTTGACAGCAAGCCTCACATAGATGCCATTGCCATACAAAAAAACCATACTAAAATTCCAGTAACTCTTTTGATAGACTTAGGGGCCAGCCATTCAATATGGTTAAACCTGCTTTCAAACCCCTTATTGCAATTGCCCGAAAAAAATGCACAGGTATATCTGGGTGTTGGCTTAAACGGACTTTTATCAGGGAGAATCGGAAGATTAAAAAAATTCGCCATAGGCAGATTTGTTTTCGAGGACATACTTGTCAACTACCCGGATACCGTCTCTATAGGCAATGCCATCAGAATGGATTATCGAAACGGCAGTATCGGATCGGAGCTGTTACGAAGGTTTAATATTATCATTGATTATCGCAATCAAAAATTAATATTGACTCCCAATAATAGTATTAAGCAACCTTTTCGATACAACATGAGCGGAATAGAAATTGAAACTCCGAAGCCCGGAGAACCCATTTATCAGATTTCTTTTATCCGCAAAAACTCGCCGGCAGATAAAGCAGGCTTAAAAGAAGGCGATCAGATCTTACGCATTAATGGAGAATCGACTAAGATGTTTTCCCTAACAGAGATTACTAATATTTTTCTTGACAAACCAGGCAAAAAGATAACGATCCAATATATTAGAAATAAGGAAGTAAAATGGACTTCGTTAATTCTGGAAGAAATACTTTAATATCTAGACCAAAGAGACATTCTGTTCTGTCAATTTTATATTTTTGCACCAACTTAACATATTAATGGTTACCTTTATCTAAGATAACAAGGATGAGCTCAAGTTATGAGTGAACAAATACTAAAAGCATTGATGCAGTTGTTCGCGATTATAGCCAGACCGCAAAGTAACAGGCATGATCGACGCACAGTAGTAGAGAATTTTCTGAAAAGGCAATTCAATTCTGATATTGTTGATCAATATCTTAAAGTTTTTGATGATTTCTACGCCATCCAACAACAAAAACAAGCTGAAATAACCCGAACACAAAAGACAACTGCGGCAAGTTCAGTCAGAGTGCTGCTAATTTGTACGGAACTTAATGAAGAGCTCACCCAAAAGCAAAAAATATTTGTATTAGTTCAATTACTGGAATTCGTCAAGTCTGACATACCTGTTATTGAAGCTATTACAGACCAGGAGCTCGAATTTATCACAACGGTAACCGACCTGTTTAAGGTACCTCGGGAAGAGTTTAATCTGATTTGTGATTTTGTGCTTTCCCCTCTTGATAAAAAGCTAAATTCCAACAAAATAGTTGTAATAAACAATAAAAAAGAACTGGAACCCAGTACTACCCGACATATTTATTCAGAATCGCTTGATGGTCAGGTAACCGTATTACAAGTTGTAAGCGCCAATATGTTCCTGATCCGCTATCTGGGACACAGCGAATTATACTTAAACGGTCAGCTTCTTATTCAGGACAAAGTTTATGTATTCAGCACCGGCTCCAGCATTCGTAACCCTCATATTAAACCAATCTATTTCAGTGATGTAGTTGCTTTCTTTTTCGATGCCCTTCATGGCTCTAAAATTTCTTTTGAAGCAAATGATGTTGAATTCCGCTTTAATGGCGGGAAGATTGGGTTAAATAAATTGAGTTTCTCTGAGGAATCGGGTCGATTGGTAGGCATTATGGGTTCAAGCGGAGCGGGTAAAACAACACTTCTTAATTTATTAAACGGTTCCTGTAAACCATCTTCGGGGAAAATACTCATCAACGGTATCAATATTCATACCGATAAGAGGAAAATTGAGGGTGTTATTGGTTTTGTTTCTCAGGATGATTTGTTAATTGAGGAACTAACCGTATTTGAAAATCTGTATTATAATGCTAAACTTTGCTTTGATAACCATTCCGATCAATATATCCGGGAAATAGTGAATGAAACGCTTCAAAACCTTGGTTTACAAGACATCAATGATATGAAGGTTGGTTCACCCCTGAATAAAAAAATAAGCGGCGGTCAACGCAAACGACTTAACATTGCCCTTGAACTTATCCGTGAACCAGGTATTCTTTTTCTCGATGAACCCACATCAGGACTATCATCCCGAGATTCAGAAACCATCATGGACTTATTAAAAGAACTTTCTTTCAAAGGAAAGCTGGTGTTTGTGGTAATTCATCAACCCTCTTCGGACATCTTTAAAATGTTTGATAAACTATTGATTTTAGATTCCGGAGGTTATTTGATTTATGATGGCGACCCCATCGATTCGATTATCTATTTCAAATCGAAAATGCATCATGCTAACTGGAACGAGAGCGAATGCCATGTTTGCGGAAACGTTAATCCTGAACAAATCTTTAATATTGTTGAATCAAGAGTGCTCGACGAATATGGCAAACTGACCTATACCCGAAAGGTGGCCCCAAAAGAATGGAGTCAGCATTACAATAATGTCATTTTAGCACAAGCACAAAAAACGAATCACACTTTTGAAATACCTCAAATTCAATTTAAAATACCAAATCTGCTTAAGCAATTTCTTATTTTTGCTAAACGGGACGTACTCTCAAAAATATCAAATACACAATACCTGATAGTCAATTTTCTGGAAGCCCCTTTATTAGCTTTTATACTCTCTTATCTTATCAAATATTTTAACGTTACCAGTCAGGATAATTATACACTCAATAGCAATAGTAATCTTCCGGTATATATATTTATGTCGGTTATTGTAGCTATTTTCATTGGACTTTCCGTAAGTGCTGAAGAGATTATCAAAGATCGTAAAATTCTTAAACGCGAAGCATTCCTCAATTTAAGCTGGTTGAGTTACCTCTTATCTAAGGTTGGTATACTTTTTATAATATCGGCTATCCAGGGATTAACTTTCGTATTGATTGGAAACTCAGTTATTCAAATCAAAGGAATGTATTTCCAATACTGGCTGGTACTGTTTAGCGCATGGGCTGCGTCAAACGTAATGGGATTGGTTATTTCAGACAGTTTTAAAACAGTAGTTACCATTTATATTCTGATTCCGTTCCTTGTAATACCACAAATCATTCTAAGTGGTGTAATTGTAAAATTTGATAAGCTAAACCCAATGCTGTCAAAGCCCCACCGAATTCCTATTTACGGAGAATTCATTACCGCCCGTTGGGCCTACGAAGCGCTTGCAGTATACCAATTCATAGAAAACGATTATGAGAAGTTGTTTTATGATTATGACAAAACGATGAGTATAGCGGATTTCAAAAAGATATATTGGGTTCGCAATCTGAAAAATAAAGTTGAATATCTTTCGCAACAGCTTAATAAGCCTGAAGATAGAAACAAATTTAACAGTGATTTGCTCGTATTAAGAAATGAGCTCGTTATAGAAAACTATAGCAATCATTTATTAAAATTTAAAGAGCTTGATAAGCTTATGGATCATAGTCTAACTGCAGCTACGTTGGATAGTGTCAGGAGCCATTTAGATATATTAAACAAATATTATATCAAGCTGTATAAAAAAGCAAATGAAGAAAGAGATTTGGCTATTTGTAATTTGGCAAAAACGCCTGCTCAAAGGGATCAATTTATTGCATTGAAGATGAATAACTATAATGACAAATTAAATGAATTCGTTACCAATGCACATGATGTTGATATTATTGTGGAGTATGGAGGAAGGCTTTATCAGAAGAAGGACCCGATATACCTTGATCCCGAATCAAAATTTATAAAAGCTCACTTTTATGCGCCTCGTAAAATGGTTTTGGGAACCTTTGTGGATACTATTTGGGTAAATGTAGGTGTCATTTGGTTAATGACCATCATTATTTTTGTAATTTTATATTTCAGGTTATTGAAAAAATTGTTGGATGGTATCGAGCAGTATGCCGAAAAATTGGCCAATCTTCGTGGATAAATAAAAAAAAGCCGCGATTTATTACGCGGCCATTGTCAAGTTGTTATGTTATACGATCTCAATCATCTTAAACGGAATTCGAATAATTGATTCATAATCTTCACCTGCTTCAAGCATATCCTCATCATCTTCCTCATAATACCAATTAATAACAACCTCATGATTTGATTTGTGAATAGCTTCAAGCTTCTTGAATACATCCAGAATACATTTGGAAGAACTGGTATTAAAATATTCCAATTGAATATTAACCTTCGTTTGTTGTTTTGGTTCTTGAGTATATCTGTCCAGCCAATCGACCAGCGGTCTGTAAAAGTCAACCGAATTCTCAGGTATTGATCTTCCTTTAATCTCAACCAAGCCTTGGTTGGCATCGAACCTTACTGTAGGCGTTTTTGCTGTTCCCTCAATCAAAAGTGATTCCATAATCTAACCTCATTAACCTTATTAGGAAACGTATATATCTAAATTAAAAAAATAATAATCATTATTTAAATTCTGGAACGTATAGTCCAGTTTATGCCCGGTTTTACGGGCTATGTCCACTAGGCCCAAACCGCCGCCACCTTTCGCAGTGAGCTTTTGATGATTAAGAATAAATTTATACATGTCTTTTAGTTCATCCTGTGAAAGCGAGTTGATTTTGTCAATTTTATCTTTAAGCGGTTTAATGCGAGCTGATTTGACAAAATTACCTGTAATAATTTTGTACTTATGATCAAGTTTTTTTATTACTACTAATCCTAATTTAGCCTCATCTACACCCGTTACGCTCTTAGGTAATTCTTCAATATGATGATAAAGATTTTGTAAGCTCTCAACCAATACATTATATATTTTCTTCCTTATTTTTATTTCCTCATCTAATTCAACAAGTTTATTTTCAACGTTTTCTAAAACTTTATTAATAATATCAGAGGTAACACTCCCTATATAAGAGAGTAATACATCATTACCATTTAATTGCAAATAATACTCGTTTACGTTAAAGCTCATACTAGGCTTTTGTTACGTTTGTGGGTTCTCCAACCATAAAAATCAGCACTAACAAACAAATATATTAAAAAAAACAACATTCACTCTCGGTTATTACTGAACAAAACCTCAACCTTAATTTTTAATTTAACCTCAATTCCTTTTTATTTATATAAAGATAACGATTTTAAACAAAATTTGAAATACTCTGCACAAAAAGCATTCATATGATCATAAGTAATTTACTGCCGACCTCATGAAAGGCTCATCATTAAAGAGATGCGCCTAATTAATTATTTTTATGCCACTGTTAAATCCAACTATTACAAAATGTAATGTTCATGAGAAATTTATCAAATCTAATAAATTTGATTCTGAAATAAGAATAATATAAAATATTTATATCTAACTTTTTTGATGTTTGGTCAATTTACTTTGCTTTTGTGAACCCGAATACATAGTAAATTTCTGCAATTTACATTCAATGGCACCATTATATAAGGTTATTTTTTTTGAAGGGTGTAAACCAAAAAAATCCAAAGCTTCAAAATTACCGCTCATAATCCAAACCTCAAATCCTGAATAATGTCGTTTTAACTGATTGCCTATTGTTTGGTAAAAGGCCTGTATATCAGGTTTCTTTATACGCTCTCCATAAGGCGGATTCATGATAACTATTCCACCATCTGTTGGAGGTAAATAACTCTCGAACGCCTGCACCTGAAAACTAATTTTATTGGTTAGAAAAGCGTTTTTAGCATTTTCTGATGATATGCGTATCGCTCCTGCTGAAATATCATTTCCTATGATCTGATATTTAAATTCTTTAGCGTCGCTGTCATCGTTATAAATAGTCTCAAATAAATCAGCATCAAAATCTTTCCATTTTTCAAAACCAAACTCCTTACGAAATATTCCCGGGGGAATATTATAAGCTATCATTGCCGCTTCAATTGGCAAAGTTCCGGATCCACACATGGGATCGATAAAATTACATTGCCCATCCCATCCGGATATCAAAATCATTCCGGCCGCTAGTACTTCATTTAACGGAGCAATGGTAGAATTTAACCTGTAGCCACGCTTATGCAACGATTCACCCGAACTATCCAGGGAAACATCACATTCATCATCGGTTAAATGGATATCCAGCAATATGGTTGGCTTGGTAGTATCGATGGATGGTCGCTTGCCAAATTTAGTGCGAAATTGATCAACAATTGCATCTTTTGCTTTCAGTGATACAAACTGAGAATTGTTGAAATTGGATGAACTAACCACTGTATTGATGGCAAGTGTGTCATCGACATTGAGATATTTACTCCAATCGATTTGAGCTATACCTTTATATAACTCAACTTCATTTTTTGCCTGAAAAACGTGTATAGGTTTCAATACTTTTAACGCTGTACGAAGCCATAAATTTGCTTTATACATTAAAGCCTTATCTCCCATAAAGCTTACTGCCCTGTTTAATTCTTTGACATCAGTTGCGCCAAGGTTGTTTAACTCGTTTGCAAGTACACTCTCTAGCCCCTTAAAAGTTTTGGCTACCAATTCATATTTCTCGCTATTTGTTTCCAAGATGTTTGTGATTGAATAAGTTAATGTAAATTTATGAAATTATTTTAATTGTTCAATGTACTTATCTATGATCGCAATGGCATTTGTTAATCGTTGATTTCCCATGCCACCAACCATAGCGTATGAAAGTTTGAAGTTTTCAAGTTCTTGTTGATAGATATGAAGCAGTTCTTCACGCATTTCACCGCCATTTTCCCTCACTTTATCAGCTTCCCAAGGTAAATCAGTACTGCATAATACAAACAATTCGATATCCGATTGACGAATTGCATCAATAATCCACTCCGGACAATGCTGATACACTACATCAAACCATACTTTTGTAATAATCAGGTATGTATCCAGAAATAGTAACTTATTTGCTTTGAGCTCATATGCCTTAGCTTCTTCGACTTGTTGTTTTGCAATATGCTCCACATCCTCAAAAGTATAAGGCCTGTTGAGATTTTCGATATAAGACCTGGCATATTCAGGAATATATACAGTATTATAGTGCTTTGCCAACTGTTCAGACAAAGTCGATTTCCCAGTTGATTCAGGACCAGTGATCACAATTTTCAGGATATCTTTCTGTAGTCCTTTTTCCATTCGAAATAACCAATAATTGCCAAAATAGAATATATAATAAAAAGAATAGTAGTTGGATACAATTTGAGATATAAATAGAATCCGATTGCAATTATATCAATTACAATCCATAGAATCCAACTTTCAAGAAATTTACGGGCAAGCAACCATGTTGCCACAATACTTATTGATGTGATAAACGAGTCCATAAATGGAAATTCCGAATTAGTTTTGCGAAGTATCAACCATAAAATCAGATTGATTGCTATATCAACGATCAGAACAATTGTAAATAGTTTAAAAAGTACTTTTTGCACTGGTAACTGCTTCCCGGGTTCATCCTGTTTTCCTTTGATCCAATAAAACCAACCATAAATGCTAATCATAAAATAATAGCCCTGCAATGCCATTTCTGCATAGAGTTTACTTTGGTAAAAAATTACAGCATAGGAAATTGCTGAAAAAAGCCCAAAAATCCAGGCAATGGGTTTCTGTTTTATTGAAAATACTGTAAATAGTATACTAGTGATAACACCAATGATTTCAATATAGTCTTTGATTAGCACTTCAATAAAGTCTTTGATCCACATCATAGATCTATTTTGAAAAATAACTATTCCATTTGCTCAGAACCTCAATGGACTTATTATAGCTAGGATCAACTGAATTTAAAATTTCGTAGAATTCACTTGAACCCCATAAATCCCGGGCAATGGAAGCTTTGAGAGTGACTGCCAGTAAATGTTTGGATTTTTCAAAATCAGAAGTTTTAAATACCAGGGATTTCTGACTTGCATAGGCAACCAATCGTTGCAAGAATATGGAATCGATGATAAAATTAGTTTTAAAGTTTTGAAAATAAGGATACTTTATTTTTAAATTATCCCTGTTTTCATCTACATAATTTAACACAAAGTCATTTAAAATTCCCCGGGCAACAATTTTTTGATAGGATGCAGAAAAGGCCGTGGTATCAATTGGAACAAAAACGTCGGGCATAATGCCGCCACCGCCATAAACTACACGTTTTCGTTGAAGGGTGTAATATTTTGACGCATTGGTAAAATGTATGCTATCCTTATTTGAAAGTTCCCCATGAGAAAAACGATTAGTCAGATCATTTGCATATTCTTCGTATCCGTCAGCATAAGGCTTTTGAATTAGACGTCCCGTTGGAGTATAGTATCGTGCTACGGTAAGTCTGATGATAGAACCATCGGAAAATGTAAATGGATTCTGAACCAGCCCTTTACCAAAAGAGCGACGACCAATGATAATTCCCCTATCCCAATCTTGGATAGCGCCAGCGACAATTTCGCTAGCCGAGGCTGTCCCTTCATCAGTAATAATTACCAATTTGCCGGATTCAAAAAGGCCATTCGAAGTTGAGAAATACTCTTTCTTCAAACTATGTGCACCTAGAGTAAATACAATCTGCCTGTTTGTTTCAAGAAACTCGTCGGCAAGTGATACGGCAGCGTCCAGGTAGCCGCCACCATTTCCGCTAAGATCCAGAATAATATTGGAAATTCCTTCCTTTTTAAACTTCTTCAACGTTTCATTTATTTCACTTGTAGTTGTAGCAGAGAAACGGCTCAAACGGATATAACCTGTGTTGATATCGACCTTATAAGCAGCATCAATACTAAATATGGGTATTTTATCCCGGGTAATCATAAAAGAGATCAAATCATTAATTCCGTGTCGTTTAATATCCACCTTAACAATGGTGCCTTTTTTACCACGAAGTTTTGCAAACACTTGCTTAGTTGTAATACCTGTTCCTGCAACATTCTCATCAGCTATTTTAACAATTCTGTCGCCCGCTCTGATACCAAGTTTTTCTGATGGCCCTCCTGGGATAGGACTAACAATCATAATGGTATCCTTAAATATATTAAAGGACACCCCAATGCCTTCGAAATTACCCACCAGAGGTTCATTCATTGCTTCAGCTTCATCTTTGGTAATATAAACCGAATGCGGATCAAGCTTATGCAACATATCCCGAATTGTTTCATCGGTTAATTTATTCATATTCACGGTGTCTACATATCGTGAATCAATAAGATTGAATACCTTCATGAATTTAAAACCTTCATCGTTAAATTGTCCGGCAACCGGAGAAATAACCGACAAAAGCCAAATAAATAACCATCCAACAATTAATCTTTTGCGCATGTTCTTTAAATTGAATTCATGTATAATTTAAGTTCACATAGTTCAGGGCTCAGTGGTTCAGGGTCTAGTGGTTCAGTAGTAGTTCAGTGGTTCAGGGTTCAGTGGTTCAGCAGTTCAGCAGTTCAAAAAGCAATTCTTAACCTTTGAACTTCTAAACATCTGAACTTTTGAACCACTAACATCTTTCAAACTGTATTTTTATTCCCATTCAATGGTTGCAGGGGGTTTTGAGCTGATGTCGTAAACTACGCGGTTAACACCTTTTACTTTATTGATAATATCATTGGAAACTTTAGCAAGAAACTCGTATGGAAGATGACACCAATCCGCTGTCATACCATCCGTTGATGCAACGGCTCTAAGCGCAACAACATTTTCATAAGTGCGTTCATCTCCCATTACACCTACAGATTGGATTGGCAGCAAAATTGCAGCAGCCTGCCATACCTGATCATACAGGCCATGAGATTTTAGCCCTGAAATGAATAATTCGTCAACATCCTGTAAAATCTTAACTTTTTCAGCAGTAACCTCGCCCAGAATTCGAATTCCCAAACCCGGACCAGGAAATGGATGCCGACCTAGAATATCGGCAGGGATGTTCAATGCTTTTCCTACTCTTCGAACCTCATCTTTAAATAAGAGATTCAATGGTTCAACCACTTTAAGTTTCATCTTGTCGGGAAGGCCGCCCACATTATGATGGGATTTGATGGTAGCAGAAGGTCCATTGACTGAAACTGATTCAATCACATCCGGATAAATAGTACCCTGCCCCAACCATTTAACATCCTGTATTTTATGAGCCTCGTCGTCGAAAACTTCAATGAAATTACGACCTATAATTTTGCGCTTCTGTTCAGGTTCGACAATTCCTTTTAAATCGTTGATGAATTTATTAGCTGCATCCACACCAATCACATTCAACCCCAAATACTGATAAGATTCTAAAACGCTATGATATTCATTTTTACGTAATAGTCCGTTATCAACAAAAATACAAGTCAGGTTTTTACCAATGGCTCTATGAATAAGAACTGCTGCCACTGATGAATCTACACCACCCGAAAGTCCCAGTACTACTTTGTCATTGCCAAGCTTTTCCTTAAGACCATTAATCGTTGATTCAATAAACGAAGCCGGAGTCCAAGTTTGCTGACAACCACAAATACCAACAACAAAATTTCTCAATATGGTTAAGCCATCTGTAGTGTGAAATACTTCAGGGTGAAACTGCAATCCGAATGTTGATTCGTCTTTAGCACGATATGCGCCCATTTTAACATCGGCGGTACTGGCAATAATTTCGTAATTATCTGGTATTTTAGCGATGGTATCGCCGTGTGACATCCAAACTTGCGAATTAGAAGTGACTCCTTTTAATAAAAGCTCTCCTTCACTGATAAACTGTAACCGGGCACGTCCATACTCCCGTGTCGACGATGGCAATACTTCGCCTCCAAAATAATGAGCAAGATATTGGGCACCATAACAGATACCCAGTAAAGGTAAAAGGCCTTTAATTCCAGTTAAATCAGGAAGTGGGGCATTGGTATCGCGCACTGAAAAGGGGCTACCTGATAAAATAACACCTTTAACCGAAGCATTCAATTCTATCTTTTTATTAAACGGTAAGATTTCGCAATAAACATTGAGTTCTCTTACACGTCGGGCAATTAACTGTGTATATTGTGATCCAAAGTCAAGGATGATAATCTTTTCAAGCATTGTAATTTTTTTAAAGAAATGCAAAGATAAGGATTATTCGGAAGGTATTTAATTTGGAAATAAGTTTAGAGTCGCTTTTTAATTCGATACCTATTTTAAATCATAAAAAATTATTTTCTTTAATTGTGCAATATGAGGCTTGTCACCATATATTTCAGGATAACTGTACTCTCTGTTCAAACGTTTAATATAGCGCGCCAATTTAAACCTAAATATTGTTGGATTGGCCTTTTTGATTCGAAGTTGATAAATTGGAATCTTCAATTCTGCAATCCAGCCTTCAGGTGTTATTTTTGTTGCGCAATCCCAAACCAGCATTGTGTCGACCGTTGGGTTTCCATCCCAATAATTCAGCGTACCGCTAGCTTTTAACCTTTTAGGTGTTACCGCAAAGAAAAAGGTACCTTTTTCTCCGTTATAAGTATCTAAACAGAAGGCGACCCAATTATTATTTTTAAAATCCTCAGCCTCCGTTATTTCCGATTTGACCATGTTAGTCTCGCTATCAAAAGCGTGAAAGGCAATGTAAAAATTATCTTTATCGTACGTCAGATAGCATATTGTTTTTTCGTGGGATAAATTCCCATCGTGTTTAAGGTCCTCAATTACAAGTGCGTTCTTCCATGCAACATCATCTAAAACGCCATCTATGCTTGGTTGCGCAGTGGTTTTCATGGCTATTGGCACAATTGGTTCAGCTTTTCCCCATACAAACAATTGAAATACAATAATTAACAAAATTAAAGTACCTGCAAAGTTCAGCGCTGGCTTAAACAATGCTTTAATGTTTGTTGCAGAAGTTTTCATCTTTAAACCAAAGAAAAACCGGATAAAATTAAAGGGACGGATTAAGAAATGGTAGATTATTGCTGAGCCCCCAAAAGTAGCAACCGCAAGCAATAGAAATTTTATTCCCCAAAAAACCTGCCAATCGGCTATATAATATCCGATAGAAATTATGATTGTTTGATGTAATATGTAATAAGGTAAAACCGCCTCTGTTGCATAACTGATAAAAGTATTTGATTTATTAAGGTAATGTTTAAAATAGCCGCAAATGGTAAGGATGATAGACCATGCGACCAGCATTCTCAGAAACCCCATAACAATAAGCCATGAAAACGTTGATAATGGAAGAAAAATCACAGGTGTGTATACAAAAAGATAAAGTGCTGTGAAGAGGAGAATTGTTAGAAGTAAATATTTTTTCCGATGAATCTCAAGCATTTCCCAAGTTTCCAACCGCGAGCCCAGAACGTAACCAAAAATAAATAATAGTATGGAAAAGGCATGGTTATACCAATC
>WSSedL1CaDRAFT_10000365_pt1 | contig 31877 bp, 30 predicted proteins | sample WetSurSL1Cattail_FD_9464 | JGI IMG/M metagenome (IMG submission 9464)
GTCCAAATATTGGCATATTTCATTATGTGGTTCAGTAATTCCTTTTTTGAGAATTGGAGAGTTTAAGAAAAATTTCATTTCAAAAGTTACTCTGATGCTTACCGATTTTGAGCAACACAAAAAACACGTCAATGCGCTGCGTTTATTGGAACAGCAAGAGCAACATTTTCAAAAGAATTTAACTCTAATAAATGAATTGAGAAGAACGATCTTGCATAATTACACAAAGTAGTAGTAAAGATTATTGTTTCGTCTTAAATTAACACTTAAAAGCACTATTTCTTACACTTGAGTCTACATTATAGACAAATTAGTGCAAAACAAAAAAGCCCTTTCATAATTGAGAGGGCTTAACTTTGTAACATTGCAAACTTTGCAGTCATGCAAAACTGTTATGTACTAAAAAATATCTTCAATTTTTAGTGCGTTACCAGCATTGAATAAGTAATAATTGTTTCCAACTTTTTGGTAGAATTCAATTCCGATACTACCTAAAACAGATACATCAGTATTCAATGTTGGTGCTCCTGGCAATGTTGCAGTAACTTCTATTAAAGTGGTCACAGCATCGATTGGAGTGTAATCAGAATAAGCAACATTTGACATTTGATTTAATGTTGCGTCTGATGGCTCATAATTTCCAGTTACAGGATTGTAAATAAAATCAGCAACAACTGAAACAGTATTGATCATTCTAAAATGTGAGGCTCCTGATGGAACATTCAGGTAATTTAAAGGATTAAATGCCGGAACGCTCAAAGTACTTTCAATTCTACTAACTGCTGGGGTTAATGTAAAAGGAGCATTAAAAATACCATTAAATGAAATATTACGATTAAAATCCAAACCTTTCAAATATTGAGGTTGTTGTGAAATAAGAACAGCTCTTTGTCCTCTGGCTTCAGAACCATCTTCAATATTGATTTTTTTCATAATTGCAGTTAATCGTCCTGTAAGTTGACTATCTGACATTTGTTTCATTAATGAAGATAAACCAACTCGAACCGATTTACCTGCATTAGCACAAGCTGCAAACTCACTCATGTTTTCACGAGTACGAATAAAATTTGGTGCTGTTTTTACTTGTTCTGCTGTTGGTCCACCTTTCAACCCAGCGAAGTAACCTTCGTTACCTTTAATTTTGAAGTGTCTAACTTCTCCTAGTGTGCCGACATATTTAATATGCCCTTTTTGTCTAGCCATGTTATATTGTTTTGAGTTATAAATTATTTTGTTAAATTTACCTTGTAATCGTATAAAAATCAATAACTTAAATAATGCTATTGAAAGCATTTTAACGCTAAATAAACAATGACACGAAAAATTATTCTGAAAGTAAAAAGATTTGTGGATGGAGACGGACTTATTGCTGAGGATTTCTATTCAAAAAAAGAATTTGAAATTAGATTGTATGGAATTGATGCACCAGAAATGAATTATTGTAATAAAATTAAAAAGGATGAAAAAGAATTACATATTCCTGCTGCTTTATTAATTAAACTTGGATTTATGTCATTTGAGTTTTTGAAAACAAATTTAAAAATAGGGGACACCTGTACTTTAATTCAAGAAGAAAATAATCTTTTAGATAAATATGGCAGAACTCTTGGTTATCTTATTTTAAATGATGGGAGTATATTAAATGAAATCATGATAAAGAAAGGCTTTGCAAAGCCATACAACGATGTTTTTTGTGAAATGCTATCCAAGTATCAAAAGTGGAATTTACAGGCTAAAAGCAAGAAAAGAGGATTGTATTCAATTGTAAATATCTTTTAGATTACATTTTGTGCGTTCGTGGGCTAAATGTGGGCTAGAAGTAAAAATAAAAAACTCTAACTAGTTGATACTCAGTTGTTAGGGTTTTAATTCCGCGGAGAAAGAGGGATTTGTCTAATACAAAAGTCACTAATAAAATCAATACTTAGCAAAGCATATTATTTCAGTGACACCTCGACAGACACCTCTTTATAAGGATACTATTATTCTAAATTCAAAGTAGTCAAATATAAGGATAATTGTTTGTATATCAAAGCATCAAGGCTAAAAAATGAACTAGTAGTTTAAGTGCTTAGTTATGCGTATCTTGATTAAAATTTGTCTAAAGTAATTTTAAATTTTAACCAAAAATCAAGTGAGTTACTTGTTCATATTTTATACCTGAATAGGAACAGAACTCATCAATCGTTAAGAACTCATTTTCGAGCTTGTTGAGGTCTTTTTTTATCTTTTGCATTAATCTGGTGCTTTGACGATAACTCTTGCCTGTTATACGCTGTATGTCCTTTGGATAGATGCACACCCTCTGGGTATTTGTTTTCATACTTTATACTTAACTTTGATATAGCTATGCTATACTTCTGACGTGCAGAAATTATTTTTGCAATTTAGTTATAATTCTTCATACTTATTTATTGTGTTTTTAAGTTCATTTTGGACAGTTGTGTCATTTTTGGACATACGGTACACTCGTGGTTTTTCCTTTTGAAAAATGCTTTGTAAACTTTGCTATAATCATTCAAGATATGGTTGCAACTGATTAATAGAATGAAGTGATTTTAGATGAATGTTTAATAAAATTTTGAAGTTATGGCAAGGCAAAAAGGCATAATTAAATTGAAAGGTACTATTGGAGATATTACTTTTTATAAAACGCAGGATGGGCATTTAGCGAGAGAAAAAGGCGGAATTGACGCTAACAGAATCGCGACTGATCCTGCGTTTCAAAGAACTCGTGAAAATGGTTCTGAGTTTGGTAGAGCAGGGAAGGCTGGTAAGGTTTTGAGAACTGCTTTACGGGTATTGTTATTGAATTCGGCGGATAGTCGAATGGTAAGTCGTTTGACACAATCTATGGTTAAGGTGATTCAGGCTGATTCTACTAACGAACGTGGATTGCGAAACGTAATTGACGGTGAGGCAGAATTGTTAGCAGGATTTGAATTTAATATTCGTGGAAAGCTAGGTACTAGTTTGTTTGCTCCTTATACCGGAACTATCGACAGAGTTACTGGTGCAATCACTGTAGATATCCCATCTTTTATTCCATCCAACATGATTGCTGCTCCTGGAGGAACTACTCATTTCAAAATTATTTCGGCTGGTGTTGAAGTTGATTTTGAGAATGAAAGTTTTGTTGAGCAACATACAGAAACAGCAATTTTAGCTTGGGATGCTACGGCAACAGCTGTTATTAACCAAGTGAATTCTGTTACTCCTAATAGCACTAAACCCTTATTCTTGGCTTTAGGTTTGGAGTTTTATCAGGAGGTAAACGGAAGTATGTATTCCTTGAAAAACGGTGCTTACAACCCTTTAGCTCTTATCGTAGTTAATGGAGGTGTGTAATCCAAAGTTAGAATTTAAAAATCAGAATTATGGTTTTATTTTTAACTAGAACTTATTTCCCAGAAGGAACCAATGGTAAACTCGAATGTGAAGGCAAACTGATTTGTAATACTATTGAATTGCCGTGGAAGAGAAACGAAACGAAGGTTTCCTGTATTCCGGAAGGGAAATATTTTATAAGAAAGCGATACAGTGCAAAGTATAAATGGCATTTGGAATTGGTAGATGTACCCAATAGAAAATTTATTCTTTTTCATCCTGCCAATAATGCTCAAAAGGAATTGCAAGGCTGTATTGCTCCGGTAACCAAACTTTCCGGTCCAGGACTTGGATTAATGTCGCGAATGGCTTTTAATAAATTGAAAGACCTTGTTTATAAAGCTTTGGACAATAAAGAAAGTGTTGAAATACTAATTCAATCTTAAAAATTAGATTATGAAAAAAATTATAAGAAGAGCTTCAGCTCCCACGCCAAAGTTTTTTAAAGTGCTTCGAAATGTTGGTTTGGCATTAGCCGCCGTTGGAGGAACTATTTTAGCTGCTCCTGTCACTTTGCCAGTAATACTCACTACCATTGGAGGTTATGTTGCTGTAGCCGGAGGTGTTTTGTCGGCTGCAAGTCAGCTTAGTACTACCGATGACAGCGAATAACCATACCTTGATGGGAACTGCCGGAGGCACCTTTTTAAGTATAGTACCTAATATACAATCTGAAGATATTGTAAAAACAGTGGTCTTAGCTACTGTTGGAGCCGTTGTCAGTTTTGCAATTTCATTACTACTTAAAAGCCTAAATAAGAAGCACAAAAAATAAGTTTAGCCCTAGTTGTGGTGACCTTTTGGGTTAAACAGATAAAAGTCAGGTCTGAGAAGACTTGACTTTTTTTATTTTATCATTATATTTGAATTAACTATTTTATGAATACTAGTAATACTTAGTTTTTTATCGATTACTCTTTTTAGATGTCCTCCAGCAACATTTTTCCAGTTTGCATTGGGCGGAATAACAGTTTTTAACTATATAAAAAATCTAGAAGATATGAACGACATTGGAATTTTTTTGAAAAGGTGGATTGGAGTTAACGCGGGCAGACCAAAAAGTAGAAAAGTCTAATTGATTAAAATTAAGGATGAACATATTGCAGTTAACTTCTCAGGTTCGAATCCTGACTGTCCACAAGTAAATAACCCAGATCTGCTGGGTTATTTTTTATTGCAATAACGATATAAAATTACTTTACGCATATCATTAATGAGATTGATGTTCTGATGAAATTGTTTTTCTTTTTGTTCCAGAAGTTTTAAAGCAGCCACTTGTTTTAGATGTTCTTCGTGTTCCTGCATCATCAAATTGGCTCTCAGATTGAATTCTTTTGAAAAATTTTGAAGGCGTAAAAAGGGAATCACCGAACCCACTAAAAATGGATGCCAAAACTTGGTTTTCAATAAGCTGTAAGCTACAAAATAAATATTCTCACAATCTTCCTCATTTTGAAAAATGATTACAAAACTGTTTGCAAATGGCTCTTTTTGTGGCTTACCGCTATTCATCCCTTTGTTCAGAATGAATAAATGAGGTTTGCTGTAGTGCGTGTCCTTCTGGTGTATCTTAATGATGAAATTTGGCATAGCTTCAGATTTTAAGGTTAGCTTTTCTTCTCATTTCTTCGCTGTTTCTGATAAATGCCTTAGTGCCTCGCTGCGCTCTGCACCAATAAATAATTTCAAAAGAAAAAGAAAAAAAAGAAAGCCGTTTTTCAAGTGGAAGGTTTCAAAAAAGCAAGTTTTTCAGAAAAAATACTATTCGCCGCGGCGAATGGAGATTTTTTATGAAACCCGAAGGGCTTGAACTTGCTTTTTTGAATACCTGGAACTTAGTTTTGCTCTCTTTTTTTTATTTTTTATTTTGAAATATCTACTCAAATTTCATTGCATTTTTTGGATGAAATTTTGAGAGAATGAGTGTTGTTTTTTTGCAGGAGTGTTCTTGAAAGGGTATCCAATTTTTTGGACGGATGGAAATTCCAAAATCAAATACTAATAACGTTTTTCATCCGTCCAAAAAATAGGATACTCTTTCTTAATTTGATTTTTGAGGATGCTTGAGTAGTGTTCAGTAAGCAGTGGTTAGTGTACAGTTGGAATGTTGATATGGAAATGGGAAGCATCTTCAAAAAACAATGCTAAAACTTACCTAGTGCGATGGGGCAGCAGCGCAGGCAAGGGTATTTTTTTTTATTTGTTTATCGGGATGTTCTGATTGTTTTTGTGATAGCTGGTGCCAGAAATAGTGTTCAGTGTTCAGTCCCGACAATTATCGGCATTGGTGTTCAGAAGTATTTGGTTTAGTAATACAAAGGCATCAGCTATTGCGGAAACAATGTATTTTAATGTTCTGATAAATAAAAAATAATACTCTTGCCGGGGATTTTGGTTTTGTGGGTGCTTAAGTAGTGTTCAGTATTCAGTTTCCATTATTTAGACGGAAAATTGTTATGAAATTGTTAAAGCACTTACAAAAGCAATGCAATTACTTCCTATTTTACCACAAAGTTGATAAAGACAGTTAACGCAAACTTTCCTGTAAGCAGTTATAACAGTAAATTTTCAAATGGAATACAGAATATTGTTAAAGCCAGTGGCGAAGGACGGTATTTTTTTGTAGCTGGGTGGTGCGATGGGAGCTGCAAAAAATGTTGTCTTGAAGTCACTGGCAAGCGCGTTGGGAGTGCGGCTTTTTTACATAATGTTATTATAGTGCATTTTTAAATTTCATTAAGAGTAGGGAAGTAGTACATGCACTATAATGCCACATTATGTAAAGAAGCTTTGGGGAAAAATTAGTAGCATGAGTTGCGAAGCGTACGTGTTTTTGTTTTGAGCGTTGGGCAAGCTCTTTGACTGATGGCTTTTTGGATTTTCATTATTAAACAAAACGTTTTAGCCAACAGGCAAAGTGCTTAATATGCGTTGAGACAAAAACCATGACACTAATTTTTTTAGGAGCGTTGGGAAGGGGTGGCAATTGGAATGAAAAACATATTGGTTACTGTCAAAATGACTTGATTTTAAGTTGTTTGTAAATTGAAATATTGTTTTAATGGTTTTTTTGGCAGAAAAAATATAAGGCACATTATTTGAAAGTACTTGTTAAATAATCCTATGTGTATTGATAAAAATATATTAAAATTTTGAAGCTAAAAATAAAATGTTAATCAAATAAAATACAAAACATGGCTGTAGCAAATAATCCACAAATTAAATACTATCCAGTAAAAAATGGCGATATGTCCTTAATAACACTTGATGATAAAACAACTATATTAGTAGATTGTAATATTAAAAATTCCTCAAAAGATGAAAATGATAAATCTGTGTATGATGTAAAAAAAGATCTATTAGACTCAATACAATACAGAAATGGAAATCCATACATCGATGTGTTTATTTTAACTCATGGTGATCAGGATCATTGTTTAGGTTTTAAGGATAATTTTTATCAAGGTAACCCAAAAAAGTATTCAAAAGAAGATAAAGAAAATGGTTTAATTATTATGGATGCCATGTGGTTTTCTCCAATGATTGCTGAACAATATACTAATGATAATGAAGATGCATATCAGCAAGAAGCTGAAAGAAGATTGGCTTTGCATTTAAAAGATGATGAAGATAAAGATTTGCCTGGAAATCGTATTAGAATTATTGGATATGATGGAGATAAAAAATATGCTGAATTAGATTATTTAAGAACCAAGCCTGGAGAAATTGTTACAAAGTTTAATCATATTGAACAAACTACCTTTTCAATATTTATTCATGCACCATTTAAGATACACCTTGATTCACCTGAGAAAGATAAAAATTCTGCAAGTATTGTTTTTCAAGCTAGATTTAAAGAATATTCATGGAGTACTGATTTTTCTTGTTTAGCTATGTTTGGAGGTGATTCGGACCATACTACTTGGGAACAAATATTGGAACGAACAAAAAGATTTAAAAACGATATTACACATAAAGCATTGGATTGGGATTTATTTGAAGCACCACATCATTGTTCTTGGACATTTTTTAATGATACTAATGAAGATGAGCCTAAAGCTACTTCATTAGAAGCTTTAGATTATGCTAGACAAGGTGCTTATATAATTGCATCAAGTAAAAAAATTATTAATGATAATGATAATCCACCTCACTATGATGCAAAAAAGGAGTATGTAAAAAAAGTTGAATCAAAAGAGAAATTCTTAAATACTGCAATTGAGCCAAAAGAATCAGAGCCAAAACCTATAATTTTTGATATTACTTCAAATGGACCTGCAAGAAAAACTAACCAGACAACGAGTGGAGTATTAACATCATCTGGAGGAACTGGAGCTGCTTCCACAATAATTTCCCAGGGATAATGTTTTATAGTGATTCTTTAAAAAAATATGACGGTGAGTTTAAACCTCAAGTAGCAAAAGCAATTCAAGACATTGAATCTTATTTTAAGAAAGGTTTTTTAAATGTTTTTGAATGGGATAAATTTAATATTGTTATTTCGGCAAAATATGAAGTATCTCTTCCATCTAGAGGTTCTGTCGATAATTTTATATTATCAGAAGAACCAATATTAATTAAAATTTCATTAGCAAAATATCCAGAGGTAGCACCAAGGATCATGTCTGACAGGAAGAATTTTCCGAAGAATAAATTGCCACATCTATACTTTAGCCCAGAAGATAAACCAGCAATATTATGTTTAGTTAGAGATAATTTAAATCAATGGTTTGCAACAGTAACTATTTCAGATTTTTTATTTATTGGTTCTCAATGGTTTTATAAAGCTGCAACTGGAACACTAATAAAAGATAATAATGAATTTGACCCTATCAGATTAGAAAAAAACTACGGTGGTAAACATATTTATAAATATGATTCTTTTCATGAAGTAGTCATAAATAATCAAAGATTTATTCCTGATACCTCTATGGCTTTGTTTTTAAGTTGTCTTTATAAATCTGAAGGATCAAAAAAATATACTTTTAAGTCAATAACTGTAATTCCCTATTTAGCTCTTGAAAAAATTAAAGAACTTGTAAAAGGAACAATGCAGAAATTATTTTCATCAGAAGGAAATGGTGATGTTTTACCATTATATTCAATTTTAGTTTGGGATTCAGAAATGACAATAGAAAGTAATTATACTACAAATTTACCCTCAAATTATTTTGAACTTAAATCCTATCTAAGTCTTAAAGGATTAAATATTAATAAAATCATTTTAGGTTTAGAAAGCACTAATTTAGATTTTGGAGGAATAATCCCAATTATACATGCCGTTAAAAGACCAAAGAAAATTATAGGATACAATGGTGATTTTGAATTTTTTACATTTGTAATAATGATTCCAGAAAAAGGCATAAAAAATTTGAATGATGATTGTGAAGTATATATGACTTCTCATTCAGAACCTTTTAGTTTAGAATTGGCTTCTATTTTAAGTAACGAAAAAAGAGAAATCAGTACATTGTACATAGGTGCAGGATCATTGGGTTCTAAAATAATAATGCATGATGCTAGGATTGGTAAAAGCACAATTGGTGCAGTTGATAATGATAATTTTGAACAGCATAATTTGGGAAGACATAACTTATTTTCAAATAGTATCGGTAAAAATAAAGCAGAAGCAATTATAGATGAAATAAAATCATTTTATGAATTAGATACTACGGAAAAATTAATAGCCTATAATAATTTTATTTCAGAATTAGATGATGTAATAATCAATAAATATGATTTATTAGTTGACTCAACAGCTAGTCAATTAGTTTTGCAAAATTTAATTCAAAAAGAATTAAAATCTAATACTCTGTATGCAAAATGTGAACTAGTTGATAATGGAGAGATAGGACTACTTTATTTAGAAGGAAAGGAACGAAATCCTAGAATGGATGATTTAGTTAATTATGCTTGTTATTTGGCAACAACTAATTCAGAATTAGAAGAATGGAGAAGAGCTGATACTTTAAGGGAACCAGACACTTTAAATATCGGACTTGGATGTAATTCAATTACTACTATAATGCCTGATGATTTAATAAGTTTTCATTCCAGTACTTTTTCTCAAATTCTAGCATCAAATCCTAGAGAAAAATTCAATGAAAATGGTTTGCTTTATTTGAGTGTATCAAGAAAAAAGAATCATTTACCAAAAATATCCAATGAATACATTGAAGTTAAGCCTTTTGAAATTTATGAATGCGGAAATAGTAGCGGTTGGACAGTTAGAATGTTTTCAGGATTAAGTGATAGATTATTGAATTTATGTATTCAATATGGGAGAAAAGAAACAGGTGGTGTTCTAGTAGGTGTTGCTAATTATAAAACTAAAGTTATTCATGTTTTTGATATAATAGAACAACCTATTGATAGCAATGGTTCTCCTGTTGCTTTTACGCGTGGAATTGTGGGGTTACCAAAACAAATTGATGAAATTAAGTTAAAATCAGGAGAAGTTATTGGTTATATTGGTGAATGGCATACACATCCAATGAATTTAGAAACTTTGAGTGGAACAGATTTAAACACTATAGAAATACTTAAAAAAATAAATAAGAAGACACCAATACCTACTTGTGCTATAATAATTACTCAAACAAAAATTTTGCCTTTTATCTATGAATAAAAATGATATACTGAAGAAACGACTTGGATTAGCTTTGTCAGGTGGTGGTTATTGAGCAGCTGCATTTCATTTAGGTGTTTTAAGAAAATTAAATACTCTAAAAATCCTTGATAAGATTGATGTGATATCCACAATTTCAGGTGGTTCTATAATTGGTGCATATTATGTTTTAAATAAAAACAATTTTGAAAGTTTTGAGGCTTCGTTCAAACAGAATTTACAAAAAAGCTGTATCAGGAAAATAATTACTAATTGGAGATTTTTGATTCCTATTACATTATATCTAGGTGTTGGTTATATTATATTTTTTGATCCGTTTAATATTAATTTTTCTACATTGATAATATCAATTATAGTTGGATTATATATTTTATTACCACTTATATTTCAATTCCAATTTATATCATTTACCACATTAAAAATTAAAGCTTATAAAGCTATTTTTTTTGGAGAGAAAACATTATCTGATTTACCAAGTTATCCAATAATTGCAATTAACGCAACAAATTTGTCAACCGGTACGCTTTGGACATTTTCTAAAAACAAAACATCAGATTCTAGTTATGAGTATCCAAAAGATGGGGGAAATTCAATTAAATTTGAGTGCGATCAATTTCCACTTGCAATTGCTGTTGCTAGTAGTACAAGTGTTCCTGTTCCTTTCAATCCAGTAACTATTCCGGCAAAATATTTTCAAAAAAATGAAGATTATAGTAGAATCAAACCAATGCTAATTGATGGTGGTTTATATGACAACCAAGGAATCCATAAATTAACTCAATTTAATTCATCTTATTCCTGTGACATAATAATAGCTAGTGATGGCTCTCAACCCTTCGGTAAAGAATATAACTCAGGAAATACTTTTTCAATTTTATATCGAGGAATAGATGTCATGATGAGAAAAATAAAAAATTTACAGTTTATTAGAGATGTATACAGTTCAGATAAAGAAATCGCCTACTTTTCTCTTGATTGGAAATATGAACAATGTGTTATTGAATTTGTAAAAGCAGCAAAGAGTAATTTAGTTCCCAATGACGTATTACTGTATCATAATTTAAATAAAAATGAACCGGAATCTCCTTTAAATGAAATAGTAACAGCTATTAAAGATAGAATAGGATTAGAAAATATTATTAAAAATGGTCTCACTGAAAAGGAAATAGATTTTATAAGTAAAATAAAAACCAATTTAACGGCATTGAAAAAAAATGAAATTGATTTACTATCGAAGCATGGGGAAGTATTAACTGAAATTCAAATAAAGCTATATTGCCCAACTATTTTTTTATAAAACTCCTTTCTAAAAAATTAAATTTTCATAAAATAATCTTCTTTCGTATTTAGGTAGTTTTTTTCATAGAATTTTGAATGATTAATAACGTAGCCATCATAACCACACATTTTTAAAATTAACTTACTCAATAATGTGTATAGTTTTGCACTTATATACATCATGTGATAATCGATTTCTTTACTTGTTCGTTTTACCTCATCATTCATTAAAATGTTTCCGTGTAGAAGATTATTGCGACATTCAATGGCTTTTTCATCTTCTTCAGTTAATTTTATTTTTAATTGATCAAAAGGAGCTCGAAGTTTTTCGGCATTTTTTAACCTCTTGTGATTTATAGGTTTATTAATTTCATTCAATCTTCTTCTTATTTTTATTTCTGCTTCAGGCGTAATTGCATCCTGATATCTGTCTATAACAGCATTCAAATCAGAAATAATCCTACAGTTTAATTGTTTGTCAGAGATCAGTTTTTCAATAGTATCTGGTGTTGTAATTATACAATTAGCTAATGATTCTAAAATAACAGAAAAAACACCAGGCATAGAAACCACCGATTTTAAACTAGCAACTTCCATTAAGAAAATCATGGCTACTGAAAAATCTATGTTTTGTCGAAGTTGCGTAACGAGCTCCGAAATTACTGAAGCTGGAATTACTTTCATTTTTCCATAATAGCTAGCTGCTATTTCCCTTTCCGATTCTTTATGTAGTTGGGAATAAGGATTTGATGTTACAGGGTGATAAATTGATTTTAGTGATTCTCTTGATAACCGTTGATATACAAAATCTTCTCCCGAAAATATATAGTTTTCTCCACCGGGCATGTAACCTATTAAAAAACCGATTCCTTTTTGTATGGCATAAGCATCCTTTTTAAAGTCTTCCAATGTGACCGGTTCTTTATTTTCTATAATAAAGTAGCGTTTGTCCTCACTTTCATATTGAGTAATTTCATAGCATCTTTGTATAACACTTAAGCGAACACAATTAAAAGCATGACCGTAATCGCGGATTGTTTCCAATTTGCTATAAAAGATTGTTGTTCTATTTGAATTATCAAAAAAGAACATTTTAAATAAGTTATTACCTTTTATATTTCCTTTATATAAACTATCCACATCGAAAGTATGCTGAGCCGGAACATCTGCAAGAGCATAATGTATAGGTTCTTTAAAATCGGTTGATTTTAATGTATATGAATCTCCATTTATTGTTGCATTAATGTTTTTGTTTTTACTGTATGTAAAGACACCATCAAAATCAAGTTTAAAATCTAAATTTGATTTGGTGAGATATGCTTTTTTACCACCAATTTCTACCACAATTTCATTTTTTTTGAAATTTTCAATTTTGTTTATGATTGATAGTTCCTTAGAGAAATTTTGATGCTTAAATTCTTTCATCAATTACTAGTTGTTTTACAATGATATGAGCCCTTTAATATTAATAAAGATAGTTATAATATTGAGTGAGATTTAAAAAGAAATATATAGAGGTTCGAATCCTAGAGGGGTCACGATTTGAAGTTTATATTTTTGAATATCAGTGTTTTTTGTTTTCTTTTGGGGAGTTTTTGTGTCCAAAAAAGTTAAAAAAAGACTTTTTTTAAAAGAGAAAACAAAGGTGTATCATTTTTAGCTGCCACTACAATGGCTACTAAATTTGCTAGGATTGCTATGATACTTTCTATATTCATATCACAAATGTAGAATTTTACAAATTAGTTTTAGCATAGTTTTTTTATTAATTTATCATTTCCCCAAATGCATAAAAAATTTTCAATTTCGTAAGGTTCTAGTACTTGAAGTTCTTTTGGAAATATTTCTTTATTAACAAATCTATTATTAGAATTCTGATTGAATATTTTTTTATATCCTTTTTTAACACCTGCCTGTAAATAAACATTTTTAGGATATACTTTCTTTTGGAAACCAATTCGTAAAGCAGTATCGTAACTCCATAATGATCCTAGTCTATAAATTTGTTTTGAGACTTCATCTGTTATTGCTAAAATTTCTTCAAAATTTTGGTTTAGCTGTAACTCCTTTTCTCTGTCCTTTAGTGCTTCATAACCCTTGTTTGCAACTATTTGACCTACACGTCTTTGATGGCTAAACATTTTATTTTCGTTAGTTGGATCAATAGACTTTGCTGCTTTTTCAATAGCTTCTATTAAATTGAAATTTTCAAAAGCTGCTTTTACATTTTGTAAATGTTTTCCAGAATCTAATTGATAACTTATTATTTGATTTTTTTTTACCATATACTAAATAATAAAATTTCCTGATAATTTTGCCTCACAATCTGGATCATTCATAATAAATTCGTCAAATGTTTTTCTAAGAATTCCATGATTCCATTTTAGATAATCTTCAAAAGTTGCAAGAATGTCTTCTTTGAAAATATCAAAGGTTTCACCACGTTTTTTACATTTTCGATGGTATTCATTAACAATTCTTTGCTTCCAATCGTAGTTGTCTCCAGCAATTTTAGTTTTATATCTATACTCGATATCATAAATTTCCATCCAACGTTCTTTTCTTGTTGAGTTTATGATAGGTCTACAATCAATTTGTAAATTCCAATTATTTGTATCATCTAAATTCGTATCGGAAGATATAATGCTTAAAATTATTTCATGATTATCGATATTTGAATATGGATAAAATATTTCTTCTTGAACGATAGGATTTACTTTAATGTTGTAAGGGATATCTTTTTGTCCCTTATTGGGTGCTTTGTTGCAATTGCCACATGTTGGAAATAAGTTTTTGAAATTTATACTACAAAATGGATAATTACCTTTGGAGATATAATGATCATAATCATTTTTAGCCTTTTCATTTATCGGAAGCAAATTTTCCATACCGCAAAAGGGACAAACAGAAATTTTATTCTCCGCTCTAAAATCATTAAAATGTGTTATTAAATCTCCACATAAGTCCTTTATAGGTTTATATGCTGTTTTAGACGTTAACATATTATATAGCACACCTTCAGAATCATATAAAGCCTTAATTTCTTGCCTTATACTTGCGTTTATATCACTATATTTATATGGCTTTATATAATTATTACAAATCCCTTCGATATCATTGTTAGTAACGTACGCATCTTTAACAATTTGTTTATCATGCTGTGTGGGCAAAGCGATATAAGCATCGAAAAGCGCTTTTAACCTATCATCAATTTGAGTTTTGTATGTATCAATAATCCCTTGAAAATCTGGATGAATTAAATACGCATGTGAATAAACAGTTTGAGAATCATCAAACATTTTTGTAAAAAAGAAATCTAAATAGTTATGTAGATTTTCTATAGGTTGTGGTGATATGGGTTTGTAGAAGTATAGCATTATTTACCACTTTTTTCAAGTTCGTCTTTTATGTTTCTAAGTTTGCTGAATAAATCAAATTTCTCAACAGAATCACCAAAATCTCTATTTAATCGTTCAACAACATTTCTCAATTCATCTGTAGTTGTAATTTTTTCAACCATGTCTTTTAATTCTTTTTTAGCCATTTCCGAAATACCTTCCGATTTTTCGAAAATTTCATCTAAAATAATTGACACAGAAGTTCCGTAAACTTGAAATTCAGGACTATTAAATTGGACCAATCCATCAATTTTCTCAAATTTATAAACGTCTTGACTGTATGAATCCGAAATAACAAATGGTGAATGTGTAGTAAGTATTAGCTCTTGATTTCGGACTTTAGTTATATTACCCTCACTATCATAAGAATTGGCAGCTGCAAGATTTAAGGTATTAATAAATTTGGCTCTCCACTGTGGATTAAAATGTGTATCGGGTTCATCCATTAAAAACAAACAACCTTCATCTTGCATCATCACAACCGTTCCAACTACCTCATTGAATTGGTGTTCACCATCGGATAATGATTTATAATAAATGTCTTTTTCTAATTTCCCTTCTTCAAGAATTTTACTTATTACAATTTTTTCAATTCTAAAAACTAATCTTGATGGATCAGGTTTAGGCATTTCGTCTGAAATGTTTAATGTTTTATTTGCGTTTAGAATTTGTCTTCTTGTTGTTGAGTTAACTAAATATAAATTGAAAATTTCTAATTCATAAAATACTTTAAATAAGGAAAAGGCATTTTTAAAATGAAATTGAAAAGTGTCTTTTATAGCATCATCAATTGAAAAATCTAATATTAAAAGATTATATTTTCCAACTTTTTTCTCTTTCCAAATCGAAGCACAACATTTTAATTTTTCTAAATTTTCAGCAATGTTTTCACTTACTGGCAAAACTTTTTTAAATAAATCATCTGTGTTGAGCGTAATTCGAAATGAAACTAAGTTTTCAATTTGAAGTACTTTCTTTAGAATATTAGCTTTAGTTTCTTCTCCCAACAGCATGTTTGCTATGAAGATTGAAAAATTTGCATTATAGTCTAAGAAAAACAACCTATGATTTTCTGCTAATTCTTCTCCTCTTTCAATTTTGCCTTTGTTTTCAAAAGCCTTGAAATAGTGGTATTTTAATTTGTAATACGGATTACTCATTAACTCATTTTGCCCTGAAGTGTATGCAATAATTTTCTTTGGAAGTAATAGATGTGTATTTTCATCAACTCGTTCAAATGTTGAGGTTCCATGAATACTAACAGAAAATTCAGGTTTATCGCCTAAAGGCTTAATAATTTTAATGTGTTTGTCATAACTCATAGAAGCTTCTATTTCACCTATTGTAACGGAAGGACTTTTGTATGGTAAAAAATATTCGATTTCAAACCCGAAATTTTTACTGCTTTTTTCTTCTTCGCTAACCGTGTCTAGATGGTATATTTCTAAGAAGTAGAAAATCTCTGAAAATAATTCTAAAAAGTTTGATTTACCGCTTCCATTTAATCCTGCAAGTACTTTTGTAGATAGTCTATCTTGCCTAAATGACACATTAAACTCATAGAGTTTGTTTGCTGCGAGACTTCTGAAATTATCGCCTACTATTTTTACGCTTTTAATTTTCATTCTACAACTTTAAAATATATGCCTGAGCGTAATTCCTTTTCTTTGTCTTTTATTATTTCATAGTCATCACTACGCAACTTTAGCTGCACATTCTCACTTACTGCATCATAAAAAAACTGCTCTAGTTTAATGAATTGATTTTTACCTTTTAAAGCTGAGAAAACAAATGATTTTATGTCATCTGCTTCATTTAATTTTGGATTGGTTTTTAATTCTTCAGATGAATGATAATTAGAAAAAGTAACTCGTTCATTTTCTAGAAAATTCATTAGTATTTCGCTATTAAAATGATACTCTGAATATTCGTCTTTTATCCAATTGGCTACCATTTCAAAATTCACCTCTTCCCAAGTTAATTTTGTTTGAAACTGCTCTTTTGCTTCTTGATTGAGTTGACTTGTTATGGATTTAATTCCATCAAACGATTTCATTGCCAAAGCTAATTGTTCAGGAATTTTATTTAAATTTTGGAAAGGTTCTATTGTCTTGTTTATGTTTTCAATTTGCTGAAATAAAGCTTTTGGTATCATATTATTAGCCAAGGCAAGTCTTTTTTGAATATCAGCAGTTTGTTTGATAAATTGCTGCATTTGTTTAGTTAGCTTGGTTTCTAAACTAATATCTAAACCGCTTTCTGCTTCAACTTTTTTTTCAATTTCTCGTATTTGAGTACTAACATCTAGTTTACTTAAATCTAACTCTCCTTTAAACGCTTTTTGACTCAATGTCCCAAACAAATTTTCTAATTCTTTTAAGCTCTCTTTATATTGTTCTTTAACTTTTTCTGCTTTTTCTACTATTAAAGCAAATTTGTTTTGGAGGTTAATAGAAGGTTTAATCATTAAAATTTTTTCAAATATTCCCTTGGTCAATATTTTCTTCATTCCCTGTGTAGAATGATTTTGAATATAAGTCCTTGAAATTTTAAATAACCAATATAAAAAATATGAGTTTATATCCTTATTTGGTTGGATTGCATTAATTTGTTGATTAAATGATACTTTTCTATCTGTTAAGCTAGCTCTTCCAACTGATTCGATACTACCAGCAATACAAGCAACTAATAAAGCTCCTTTGTCAACAAATCTGGATTTTGATAATCCTTCTTTGGAAAGATATTCTTTGGATTTTGTTGCAAATGTTTCATCTAATAAAATATTATCAGTTTTTATCCATTCTATATGTTCTTCAGAGAAATTATTTAAATTATTTCGTGGAGGAGTATTTCCTGTTATTATTTTACCAAATTTATTAAGTGGTACTTTCTCCCATTTCTTTTCATTTTTAACAGGATCACCAAACATATCTAAAAAAGTACTTCTCAAAAAATCATCTAACAAATCAATACTTTCTTTTCTTTGTTGGATTAATGTTTCAACTTTTGTTAATACTTCTGCTATGCGGATTTGGTCTTGTCTTGAAGGAACAAATATTTTTTCATTGATATAATTATCTAATTTTAGATTTATGATACCAGTTGTTTTATTCTGGTATTTTAAAGTTTTACCTCTAATATGTCCAACAAATAATTGGTAAAAAAAATATTTTGGGTATATTTTTAATTTGTTTGGTCGTAATACCGCGGTAAAATTATTACATAAATAAATTTCATCTGTTTCTAAATCAAAATATACAACTCTTCCAACTGGTTGTGTGGGGGAACCACCAGATTTCTCAATGATTATATCACCTTGAATTAGTTGCTTTTGTTCAATTTTCCTCTGATCAATTCTCCTTTGAACAATATTTGAGAAATTAATAGTACCAAGATTGGTAAAGTTTGTTGTTCTAATTATGTTTGTACCGATCCCATTTATTATCTCTTCGCCCCATTCTCCAGATATTTTATCGATAATTAAATCTTTAATTTTAATATCCATTAAAAAAGTTCTTTTAAATGATTAATACCACTTGAAATCTCGACTTCTAAATCCGAAAGTTTAACCAATATTTTTGCAGGCTCATCATACATGATTTCTTCATAAATATCTTCTTTGTATTTACTTATACTCAAATCATAATCTTTGTCAATAATTTCTTGTTTAGGTACAAAAAAATGTTGTTGTTTTCTATCTGTTTCTTTTTTAGAGTCTCTTTTTTTGTACTTATCAATAATAATATGTAAGTCTTCAAAATCACGTTCACCATTAGTTAATACTTTTGGATTACGTTTATCGTCTAAACTATAACCATCGCCTTGCATTTCATAAAACCAAACATCTTTGGTTTCACCACCTTTTGTAAATAATAAAATAGCAGAAGTTACACCTGTATAGGGTTTAAATACACCGCTAGGCATTGTAATAACCGCTTTAAGCTCACTTTTATCAATCAACAACTTTCTAGCAGTAACAAAAGCGTTTCCTGCTCCAAACAAAACACCTTGTGGCACAACTACTCCAGCTGTTCCACCCATGCGTAGCATTTTATAAATTCTTTCTAGAAATAGTAATTCACTCTTGGTAGAAGAAACAGTAAAACTTGGGTTTAAATCTCCTTTGTCCATACTACCCGCAAATGGTGGATTTGCCATTACGACATCGTAAAAATTATCTTCGTTGTAATTTTTACTTAGGGTATCTTTATAGTCAATTTTAGGTTGAGTAATGCCGTGCATCATTAGGTTCATCAACCCAATACGTATCATCGTTGGGTCAATATCAAAGCCATAAAATGTTTCTTCGTTTAGCATTTTTTTGGCTTGGTCGTCCACTAATTTATCTGCAAGTGTTCCTCTTACAAAGCCATTATCATCTTTTTGTTTGTAATCATCACTTGTAAATTCTGATATAATGTATTTGTACGCTGCTAAAAGGAAACCTGCCGTTCCACTTGCTGGGTCGGCAATTTTATGTCCTAATTTTGGTTCAACTAATTCTGTAATTAATTCAATAATGTGCGTTGGTGTTCTAAATTGTCCGTTTTTACCAGAGCTACGTAATGAGTCCAAAAGAAATTCATAGAAATCTCCCTGAGCGTCAATAAAACGATTTTCTTTTTCCAATTCCTTGTAAATTTCATCAATAGTTTTAACAGCTTCTGTTAACATTCTTCCACTAGGAATCAAAAAGGCAGCATTAGCCATGTGTTTTGTGAAAAACGAGTTGGCATCGTCTAATTGCTTTATAAAAGGAAATACTCTGCTTTGAATGTGTAGTAACATATCATCACTAGGCATATTTTTAAAAAAACTCCAACGAAGTGTTTCTTTTTCTACCGCATTTTTTTCGTCTTTTTCATCTACACCTGGAGGGAAATATTTTCCAGAAAAAATAGACTTAAACTCTTCCCCTAAAAAATCGGCATTGCTTATTTTTCGCTTATCAGTTTCGTCTAATTGCTTCATGAAAAGCAAATAGGTAATTTGTTCTATAGCGTTTAATGGGTTGGATATTCCACCACTCCAAAATTTATCCCACAGCGTTGCAACTTTACTCTTTAATATTGGTGTTAACATTTTTATTAATCGTTTTTGTAATTTTTATAATTTGTTGGATTGGTCCAAAACTCAAAGCATTTTGCAATTTGTTGGTTTTCCCATTCTTTATCTGCTTTTAATTCTTGCCACGGAATTCCTAATAACTCTTCACATAATTTATAGAAACCGTCTCCTTGTTCACGCATTTTATCTTTATGTGTTACTAAACTGCTTAATAAAGGTCTTCCTTTTTCGTGTTCATGAATGGAAATTTCTCCGAGCCAATCACCAATTAAACTTCTGTCTGACGCATCAGCAAAGTTGAGATGTAATTGTAATTGTTCATTTAGTTGTGAGTAAGTGCAAGTAGTTTTAAGTCGAGCAAACTCTATTAATTTAGATCTTATTTCTTTATCCATTATGCGGCTAATTTTTCTATGAATACAATTATTTCGTTTATCTCCGCGTTTGAAAAAACACCTCTAATCCCATCAGGATGAATTCTAGTGAATGGAGCATTTATTAAATCTCGTTTTTCCACTTCTCCTTTTTCAATTAGAAATGATTTTAAAAGATTTAAAAATTCTAGTTGGCGACTGTTTAAATAACTGTGCTGTTCAATAAATAAATCGAAGGATTTTGAAACTGTATCAGGAAACGCTTCTAAAAGTTCTATCCCTAAAATGTGTTTGATGAATTGTACTAATTGTGCTTTTCTATGGTTGTACACTCTGCGCAACAAATCTACAGTAATAAAAGGTTTTTCGTTGTGTAAATCTTGTGCTAATTGTTTGGCTTCTTCCTCTGTAATATCAATACCTGATTTTAGCTTTTGTAACAAAGGATTTGCCTTGACTAATTCATTTACTTTTTGCTCTACCATTTCTCGGTATTTTGCAATACTTAATGACTCATGTTCTGGGCCAAACTCAATATATTCTTTGCTATGCAATGCATCTTTAAAATTATATTTAGCAGTTCCCAATGGCACAACTAAGCTTTCTCTGAAATACATTAATGGACATAACTTTTCAATTAACTCATCAAAATCTGTTTCTTTAATTTTCGACCAATAGTGATTGGTTTGTGCTTGTCGAATTAATTTTTCTTCTTTTGCTACTGTGTTTACTGTTAAAGGCAACTCAGATATTTCTTCAATAATGCTGTCTTTTAAAGCTTCAAACTTATCTTTTTCATCGGCTAAATGAGCTAATGAAACCTCAACAATATCTTTTTCAAAACGCATTGCCTTGAAATCAACATTTGAAATTGTTCTTAAAAGAGGTTTTACTATATTTCTTAAAAAATCAATTTTATCTTGAGTCAAGAAATTCCAGAAATTCTCATCTTCTACTCTTTGAAGCTCATGTTTGGCATCTAAAATGACCACTGAATTTTGAGGTAAATTTTCAATTTGTTTGCGAAGTTTTAAACTTTCATCTTTAGAAATCTCATTTTCATTTAGTTCAATAGCTTTTTCAATTTTATCTAAACGAATACCAAACAATCGAACTGGTAACGGAATTTGACTTTTTAATTCTTTTCCTTTTGGATTCAATTTGAAGTAATCAAAATTATCCCAACAATCCAGTATTAAAAAGTTACTCTTTTCAGTACACCACGGTTTCATTTTACTTGGTTCAAGTAAACGAGTACCACGTCCAATCATTTGCCAAAATTTAGTGTATGAATAAACCGGTTTTGCAAATACTAAATTTACTAATTCACGAACATCAATACCAGTATCTAGCATATCCACACTGATAGCTATTCTTGGCATGTCTTGATGGGTAAATTGGTCAAGCAATCCGCCTTTTCCATACACTCTTGGGTCATCACTAACCAGAACTTTCGCCAATTCTCCATTGTATTCTGGATATAAAGCATCAAATATTTCTTCCATCCTTCTTGCATGCGCTTTTGTCATACAGAAGAAGATAGTTTTACCAGGTAAAACACCATTAGCATCTTTGATTGATTCTTCCATGAATTCGCGAACAATCAAAGCATTAGTTCCTTTATTCGATACCTTCTTTTCTAAATCAGTTCCTTCAAAATTGATCTCTTCAATTTCTTTTCCTTCTAAGATTAATTTCTTTTGGTCTTCTAATGAAACTGTTCTTTTACTAATCCCATCTTCTTGAAATTTTGTTTTAATTTTCATTACCTGAAAATTGCTCAAGTAGGGTGGAATATTGTTTACTGCTTCCTCATAAGTGTATGCAAATGTTGGCAATCCGTCTTCACATTCAAATAGCTGAAACGTATTATGATCGACTACATCAGTAGGTGTTGCGGTCAATCCTAAGGTAATTGTATTGAAATAATCTAAAATTTCACCATAAGTGTTATATATACTTCTGTGACTCTCATCTATAATAATTAAATCGAAAAAATGAGGTGATAATGATTTTTCTTCACTTCTAATAATATTTAGCATTGTTGGATATGTAGAAATATAAATCCTTCTATCTGCTGAAATTTCTTTTTCACCATGATGAGGCCATCTTGGTTCGTTTGGTAAATGTTCTTTGAAAGCTTCTAAGGTTTGGTCTCTTAATGCTATTCTATCTACTAAAAATAACACACGTTCTGCCCAACCCGATTTCATAAGCGTTTCAACTAAAGCAATACAAGTTCTCGTTTTTCCTGTACCAGTTGCCATGATTAGTAAAAACTTACGTCTTCTTTTTTCAATGGCTTCCATAACGGCTCTAATAGCTGCTATTTGATAATCTCTACCTGCAATTTTTGTATTAATCAATTCACCAACTAAAGATTTACGAGCTTTTTTGATATATAAATAACGCTCTAAATCATCACGAGTAGGGAAACCATATACTTTTTTTGGAGGATAGTTTCCTAGATCCCAATAATAAATATCATGCCCATTAGTGTAAAAACAGAATGGTAGTAGTCCAGTTTTCTTTTGGATGTAATAACAATATTGTTTGGCTTGTTCTCTTCCTATTGCGGCATCAACACTTGACTTTTTGGCTTCAACTACTGCCAATGGTTTGCCATCTTTACCTAGTAAAACATAATCACTATATTGATGTCCAGCGTAAGGAGTTGGGGATTCTTTTACTAGATTTTCATCAATAATGATATCGAACTCTTCTACTACTTGAGTTCTATCCTTGATATTCCAACCTGCTTGTTTAAGTCGTATATCAATTATTTCTTTACGAGTATGTTTTTCGTTTTTCAAGAGTTAATGAAGGTATTTGAGTCTCTAAAAGTAATAAAATTCATTAAAAAGAGCTAAAATGTATCAATTACTTTTCGCGCTTTTTTTTAAATAATAATGGTTTCCAAAACATTTGATTTGTTGTTCGGATCCAAAATAGTCGAAACAATAATCAGATGAGAATTTTATTGAAACATTTTCAGATTGTATTGCGACTGGTAAATTTAGAACTCATTGTCCAGTCAACAACATTAATTTTTGATTTTAAATCGCTTAGATGTTGTATTATCTCTTTGAAAGATGGGGGATCACCATAAATCATTTCAGTAAGCATTGTTTGGTAATCTGCTTCCCATTCTTTTATAATTCCATCTGGCGGAATAGGGTTGATGCTTTGTGGCTGGTGCTGATTGTAATCCACCTGACTCACCCGCGTAAATTGGTGTCGGTGATTTACAATTGTTTCGTATAGTTGTGTATCAACTAAAGCATTGTCTGCGATGCCGGTCTTTGATAATTGATATACATCGTACAAATGCCGGCTTAATCTATCGACTCTGATTAATTGATTGGGTTTGCTAAACTCTTCATGTAACAGGAATATTTTTTCGAGAAATGTACGTTCGGGAACGACTGTTGGCACCTGAAAGGCAGGCATGGTAAAATCCGTTTCGGGATACTGTTCATCTAAGAGTGAGCTAATATGCTGTAACTTGAAAGGTTCTCTGAGTGAACGGCAGCCAATTTCAATTTGCACTCTGGGTTGGAGATAGCCTGGTGATTCAATAACATTTGGATAGTGCATCATGATGATTTTTGGATCCTGGTCGGATTCGGTACTGTTGAGAATATCCCAATGCACATTATCAAAGCCTTTATCCAACATGCGTTGCTTTAATTCCGGATAAAATGTCTGGGTAATGTAGTGATTGGCTTTTTTACGCAAAGCAGTAATTTCTTTTTTCTTGAGTTCACCGTCAAAGCCCAAGAAACTTCTGTCGATGGCTAAATCAACATCTTCCGAAAATCGGTTAATCAATCCCCAAGCTTTACTAAGGGATGTGCCGCCTTTGAAAACCAAATGTTGTCCTGACTCCATTTCGAAAATAGTTGCCAATACCTGAACTACCCACCAGTCTTTTTCGACCGCGTGTGCCGCCATTCCTGTATTTTCTGCAATTTGGGTGTAGGCAACAATTTTACGTTCATCCGGGAATGTTAGCCATTTATTCATCTGTATCTTTTTTTAGTGCCTGACGCATGATAATCCTAATCCATTCGGGAGCTAATTTGATGTCATGTTCTAAACGGTAGGGATCTTCGTTTTTCAGGTGGTCTATTATTATTTGTTTTTCGTTTTCGGAAATATGGTCTTTGCCAATTTCTCTGGCAGCCTGAATAACTAAGCTGCTTATTTGGCCAATGGCCGATAAATTTTTAGGACTCGTCTTTTTGAATATGATTTTTCGCTTGCCTAAATCAATTTTGCGAGCTGCACCATCGGTAAGGTAAACCGCATTCATCGGAATTTGAGTAGAGAGTCCCAAAGCATTTAGTGCTAAACTGCCTGTTGGGATTATCCTGGCTTTATCTCTTTTTGCGATTGCTTGTGCAATGACCTCTGTACTGGGTTTCAAAACTCCAAAAACCGGATCTGTTTCCAATCGGGCATAGATACCTCTAGCCACACGGGAAATCATTTCTTTTATGACCAATCTCTCTAAGGCTTTTGCGACAGCTTTTGCCGAACCAAAAGAAAGGAAATCTTCGGTAAAAAATAGCGAACCCCTCTTGGCTTTTTTAATTTTAAAAATTACTTTGGCATCAATACTTTGCATAGTTTTTATGTGAATAATTTGTCGCAAAAATAGTAAATATTTGCGACAAAATAATACTATTTAAGTATTGGCAGTAAATTGGGTTTATTGCCGAAAGTTAATTATTATTTTCGTTTGTCTATTGCGTTTCTCTCAAAAGCTATGAGGTTGCATATTTCTCTTAGCCTGCTTCTTACACGATTTCCATACTGTTTTTCAATTTCTGAAGCAGATAAGTTTGTTGTAATGTGTGTTTGGATTTTTTTAGAAATGAATATATCGTAGCGACTTAATAGAATTTCAGCCATTACATTGCATTCATTGCCGTAGTATTTTAGATTGTTTTCTACTCCTAAATCGTCGAAGCAAATTGTCTTTGGTTGGGATTCATATAATTTCCCGATACTGTATTTGTGAATGATTTGGTAGCCGTCCTGGATAAATTCGAAGCTGATGTCCCGACAGGGTTTTACAGTGAATTTGTGTTCAGTAGGGGTGAGGTGTTTCATTAGGTTCATTAGTGATGTTTTGCCACAGCCGACTGGTCCGGAAAGTAGGATTCCTTTGTTGAGGTTGATGTTGTATTGGAAGCATGTTGGTTCATCTTTTAAAAAATAGGCTATGAGTTTGTAAACGATAAGGTAATCGGATTCAAGGATTTTGAAGTGATTGCCGTAAAGTTCCATGCCTTTTTTTTCGAGCCAAAGGATTATATCAGGATAAGAATATTTATTCATGTGTAATTGTTTTACTATTTTCTTTTGGCTTGACCCAAAAGAAACAAAAGGTCAAGACTGGAGTTTTCAGCGGTCAAATTAATTCTTGAATTCTAAATGAAAAGAACTCGCTACGCTCAGACAGCTTTTCATTTTACGAATTCTTCGAATATTTGACACTCGCTTCCAAACTCTAAGGTCATCAACACTACAACGGTTCTGAATAATTTTTGTCTGTTGTTGCGTTGAGGTTGTGACGGTGGGGTGTTGGTGTTGTATCGGTGTTGTGGTTGAAATTTACGCTGTTTAATATCCAATTTTGTGCTGCGGCTTGCCAATCGACCATGGGGGTTTTGCCGCCGACTAGCCAACCTACGCTGGAGAAATAATTGAAGAATTTTTGAGCTTCGAGTTCCGGGAAGTTGTATGTATGGAAATAGGTTTTGATTTCTTCGATTGTTGGCTTTGTACTTTGATTACGTAACACTTCGACAAGCTCAGTGTGACAACTTTCGTCTTTTTGGCAACCTTTTTCTGTTTGATTTTTATTGGAGTCGGCGAATGTTGAAAACATTTGCCGATTGGCATCGTCCAATGTTTTCAACATTTCTTTTTTTGCGGAACTTTTTTCTTTTTTTAAAAAATCATTTTCAGAAATTGTTTCATTCTTTGCAATGAATTTTTTTGCTTGCTTTTCCAAGTTTGAAACGTTTTTATCGTTTGAACTGTTTGTATTGTTTATATAGTTTATAGAAGGTACTACTGCTTGTTCAGTACCAGTCTCACTACTAGTACAAGACTTGTTCAAAGCTTGTTCAGCAACAGGTTCAATAAGTGGTTCATTATTTAGTTTTCTATCACTTTTTAACGGTGGTTTTAAATCATCTGAAAAGTTGAATAAAATGACATGACTTCCTTTGAAGGGATTGTAGGAGGGTTCGTAATTTATGTATCCCAGACTGTGTAAGTTTTTCAGGCATTTGTGATAGGTCGCTTTGGAACTGATTTTGCTAATTCGCATGATCTCATCACGAGATATACTGATAGGATTTTTGAATCGATTGCAATTCCAGAATTGGAATAAAGACATGTACAAACTGATGTGTGTTGGATTAAGTGTTTTGTCAATGGCGACTTTTTCGAAGAAGCCAGTGAGGTGTTTGATGTAGTTCATTTCTTTTGAGTGATTAGTGAATAGTGAATAGTGAATAGTACTTAGTCCCTAGTGCGAGTTTGCAAACATTTGACATTCGAATACGGAAGCTAAGTACATATCTTAAGGAAAAGAATTTGTATGTAGTTCATCGTACTAGCCATTTTGGATTGAATAAGGTGACTGTGGCATCGACTTTATTCGCTTCCAGTAGTTTGTTTAAATCGGTACTGGAGTAGTATAAGATTCCTCCAATTTTAGTATAGGTGATGGTTCCATTGATGCGGAGGTTTTGGAGTGTGCCGGGAGAGATGTTTAATAGTTTACGGACTTCATTGGATTTGAGCCATTGTTTTGTCTGTTCCGGTTTAGATTGCAGGATTTCTTTAAGTTCAGATAGTAAAAGTGTTCTGAATTCGTTTAGATCTTCTTTTGTGATGATTTCGATTGGCATACTGTTTTATTTTAAATTGATTACAAATAAAATATACTACTCTTTACCGCGCCAGTTGTGGGGGTTGTACAACCCCTGCCAAATCGTAGCAAAACAAGCTATTTGAACGAAAAAAGTTTTTAATAATGTCTTTAACCATTGTATTTAAAATCATTTATAAGTACTTTTGACTAGTAATTAAAATACAAGGGGTATAACCCCAAAACATATATTAGCGAAAGTTATTTCGAGCATCAGAAAACCGCCAAAAATTCTAAACAAGCTCTACAAATAAACTGTCGCCTACGCAATGCGTGGGCTCGGTTTATCGGAGCTGTGGGTGCTTGGCGGTACCTCTGTGGCTGGTGATCGATGTCCCACGCAGTTTGTTTATAGCAACTCTAGCCAGGACATGATTTTAAATTTATACTTTAAGATTATGAATTCAGCAAAAGAGATTATATCGCCGGAACTACGGGAATTTATGAACGCGCAAAAAATCCCAAGTGTGGCCGCTTTATTAATTATTGATAATGAGCGCTTACTTGGGATGGAAGGGTTTGGATGGCGATTGCTAAAAGAGGTACTACAGCTTCGTAAAATTCAGTAATTCTATTATTTTTTCTCTTACGGTATTCTTTGTCGTGGTTTCTACATTGTAAAATTTTGAATTCAAACTATCCACAGAAATTGTTTCTGTAATTTTAGTTTTAAAATTATTGGCAATAAATCGAAATACTACTCTTTGGGTTTTGGGCTGTATAATTCCTGTTTGGATTAGTAATCCAAAGAAATAACTGAGTTGCGGTACTGATAATCCGGTTAGTATTTTATCGTTTACTTCCTGATTTTCTGATTTGGCTAGTTGATAGGACTCTAGTATTCTCTTTTGATTTAAATAATGAATTTCTTCTTCAATCCAAGCTACAATTTGTTCTTTGGTCGAGGGAAGATTTTGTGCTAATTTGCTTTGGATTTGTAGCTGTTTTTGATTAGTGGATTTGAGGTATTTGTATAGTAATTTTATTTGTTCGATTTCTGATGATTGTATCTCTAATTCTTTGATAATTGTATCTGTATAATAATCGAAGAAATCAAAAGAATTGAAATTTAACAGCAGTAAATGTGTGATTAAAAAGGTTGAATTCTCTTTGTTTTTTACAAGGTGTAAAAGTTTAGTTATGAATTCTATAGCATAATTTAATTCATCATAGGTAACCGTATGATATAGTTGTGTTTCTATGATTTTAGAAAGACTATCAATTATGAGCTTCACTACTTTTGTGTGGTGTTGTGACTGATTGTAATACGAACATATCTGCTTATATTGCTGCTCTATTTTCTTTCTGGTATCCAAAATGAATTTGTATGATGCTTTCTCTTTTTTGTCTAGATATGGATAGTGGTCTTTTTCTAAGTAATAGATTAATTTTTCGAGATATTGATAAGTAAGTTTAAGTCCTTTTATTTCACAGCAATTATTGCAAAGTTCATATAATTCATCAAATGTATTTGGATTAATCTCAGTAAGTAATTTATCCAATAAACGTTGTATGTTAGAATGCTTTTTTTGTAAGAACGTTTGGATTTCTTCCTTTGATGATAAGGAAGCAACGACTTCTTTAATTCTTTTTTTGATTGTTTCTAATTCTTTTTTTAACACCGAGTTACAATAGTATAAAAAAAGATCTTGGTCTGAATGGCTTTCTAGTTTGCAATTAACTAAACAATATAATTTTGCACTTTTTTTATCCAAAAAACAGTTATATGTGGTTTTATTAATTTGTAGTTGTTTCTCAATATTAGGAATCCATTTTAGTATTTCTTCAGGAAGTTTTGTTCGAGATTTCTTTAGAATGGGGGCAAGAGGATCTAAGTTGTTTATTCCTTTGGAAATACGAATTGGTTGTTTTGTGCTTGAATTTGAAAATTCTACTTCATAAATTATATGACTTTGTGGTATTTCAGTATATAAAAGTGTTATCATATATTCAGAGGTGATATTTTCTGAATTTTGTATTTCACTTATTAGAATGTCAAATTTTTCAAGTAGGTATTTGCTGTTCATGTATTGTAAAACTATTGAATGTAAATTTTTTATGCTATTTATTGACTATACAATTGAATAGTTTAAAAAAGGTATTCTTTCCAGTTTAGAAGTTATGTATTTGAACTGGATTTTGAAGTCCTGATATAACAATCAATTGTAATTATGATTATCTTACATTTTGGACAACTGTGGTTTTACAATACGAGAAATATCAGTAGTGTTAATTACTGATATTTCGCTATAAAAATGACAAACCCGTGGTATTTAGTTGGACATTTCTGTATTTTTAAAGTTTCTTTAATAAAAGGCTAATTTTGAGTGTTTTTGTTTTATGTATTGTATTAGGTTATTCCTATTTCTTATGTTTTTAAAATTTTTAAGTAATGAATCCATGGGCCCACTTCATTTTTATATTGTTTTGCCATAACACGAGATATTTGTGCAATATGATCCAGGTCGTGTACAACCCAAGTAGCAATTAATTGAGATAAATTAACTATTCCAAGCTCCGGATGGATTGCTTCTTTTAATAATTGTTCTTCCGAAATATTTAAATCCCTCAGTTTTTCAATACTTGCAGAACGGACTCGAATAAATTCATTTAATAAATCCGTAAATGTTTTGTTTTTACTTTTTTCAATTTGAGCCAATCTATTAAGAGGATCAAATTGAACGACTATAGATTTTGTGAGTATAATTTCAATTCTAGGTATCCAGTTATCTGTGTCACAATGTATGAGATGTCCAACAATATCATATGTAGACCAACTTTGACCGCCTTCATTATTTAATATCCAATCTTCAGAAACATTGTTTAAAAGAGAATATAGTGAAGCTGGAGTCCTTTCTAGTATTTCGATTGATTTGTTAAGGTTGAAATTCATGATTTGATTATTTATGAAAAAGCGTGGTTTGGATTCTATTTTGAAACTATTTGTTTTACCATGGTTGAGAAGATGGAATTTCATTGGATTTCCAGTCTGTCAAAATATTAATTGCTTTTGTGTCTTCTTTTTTGAACATTGGAATTTTTCTTTTTTCAGGTTGAAGTTTTATTTCATCAAAAATAAAGCTGTCACTAAAGCCTATTTTAGAAGCCATTTCATTAGAGTTTGCAAAATATATTACGTTTAATTTAGCCCAGTAAATGGCTCCAAGACACATTGGACAAGGTTCTAATGTTGTATAGATGGCACAATCTGTTAAAGCTAAGTCTCCTAAATTTTTACAAGCATTTTCTATTGCCACCATTTCTCCATGAGCGGTAGGATTATTTCTTGAAAAAATTTCATTATGTCCTTCACCGATTATTTTGTTATCTTTTACAATTACACAACCTATTGGAAGGCCTTTAGCTGTTTTATAAGCTATTTGAGAAAGTTCAATTGCTCTTTGCATGAATATTTCATTGTATTCGTTTTTCATTGTAAGCATTTAATTATTTGATACGAAAAGCTTAATAAGGTTATTAGCACTAATTGATTCGTCTGCATAATCAAATTTTCCATTTTGATTAATGCTCTTTATTGTTTCGATGAAAGTTGTCATGGCATTTCTGTACAATGATGCTCCCAGACTAATTCTCTTTACTCCAATTTTGGATAAATCATCAAAATTCAAATCACTTCCTTTTATTCCCATTAATACGTTTAACGGTCTGTCTATTTCATGGAGGATTGATTGAATGTCTTCTAAAGTTTTAACACCAGGCGCAAAGAGTACATCGGCACCAGCATCTTGATAAGCCTGTAATCGTTTTATAGTATCTTTAATGTCTGGGTTACCAATAAAATAATTGTCAGCACGAGCAGTAAGGATAAAAGGAAAATCTAAACTTCTCGCAGCTTCTACTGCGGCTCTAATTCTTTCAGTTGCAAGTTCTAAAGTATAAGTAGATTTAGAATTGACATCTTCTATAGATGCACCTACAATTCCGGTTTTAGCAGCTTTCTTAATCGTTTCAAATATTTTCTCTGGGGAATTATAAAATCCAATGCCTAAATCAGCACTAATCGGTAAATCTGTTGCAGATACGATTTCTTGTATATGAACCAAAACTTTATCCATTGGTAATTGATTATCAGCTACTCCTTGCGAAAATGAATAAGCAGCACTTGAAGTCGCCAATGCTTTAAAGCCAAAATGAGCTAAGATTTTAGTTGATGCAATATCCCAAGGGTTTGGTATTATAAAAGTAGATTTTTCATCATGCAGTTTTTTAAATAATACTGCTTTGTCGAATTGGCTTTTCATTTTAAAAAGATTTTAATTTTCTAGTATTGGCAAATATTCTTTCCAAGGATCAACTTTATCTTTGTATTGTTTTGCTAGTACACGAGATGTTTTTTTTATTTTCTTAATATAAAATAGTTCTATATATATAATGCTTATAGTTTATTAAAAATCAAATTATTGATATTGATAACTATCATTTTATTAAGAATAATTTACAATTGCTTTATTTACTTTGTTGTAATTGTTAAATTTCATAACTTCAACTGATTTCTTGTTAGTAGCAGTGTTGATGTAATAAATTGTTAAGCAATTAACACCAATTAACAAGTCCAAAAGTTCAAATTTTAGATTTGGTATTCGTTCAATTCCAATCGTCCAATATTTTCTAACATTACTTTTCCCAGTAATTAGTCCGTTACTTTCCGGAATTAATTTTAAAGCCATTGGTGTTTCAATGGAAAAATCATCTGAATAATGAGATAATATTTTGTCAAGGTCGTGTGAATTCCAAGCATCTATCCATTCATTAGCAAACTTGTTAGCAAATTC